>BNJU01002331.1_pt1:0-125000 | contig 940139 bp, 764 predicted proteins | sample 8539281 | NCBI WGS metagenome assembly BNJU01 (sample SAMD00202456, study PRJDB9452) | human saliva metagenome | isolation source: human saliva | place: Japan | reverse complement strand
ACAACGTATGCGCACCGCATTGCGCGACACCTATGCGGAAATCCCCCAGTCGCAGTGGAAAGTCGTCGGCTTCAGTTCGCAAGAAGCCAGCGGAGAAGACAACGGTCGGAATGGTCTGGCCAAATTGGTCCTCGACGGCAACAATTCCACCTTCTGGCATTCGGAATGGCGCAGCGGTTCGCACAACAACTATCCCCACAGCATCACTTTCTCCCACACCGGCGAGACCACGCTTGAGCGCATCACCCTGACAACCGACGCCGGACACAGCGACGCCAACCAATATCTGGCCAGCACCGTCCAAGTGCAAACCGCCGGTAAGACGAGCGGCCCGTGGACCACGGTGGGAACCTACACACTGCCCAAAACGACCACGCAAACGATCACGCTCGATCGTCCGCTCACCCTCCCCGCCGGACAACTCCTGCGCTTGAATTTCACGAAAGGCTTCTCCAACGGTGGAAGACACTTCATGGCGCTTTCGGAAGTCAACTTCCAAGTGAAAGATCTCACCGCATTACAGCAGTTGGTTGAGAACTACTTTGCGCATGCCGGCCAGTTCAACTATTACAGCGCGGCCGATGTGGAGAAATATCTCGGCGAGGTGCACGACAAGCTCTCCACGGCCACCGGTGCAGAACTCGAAGTGGCTCTGCTGAATTTGGCACAAAATGCCCGCGTAATCAAGTACGGTCCGGTGACACGTCTCGCCGATCTCAACGCTGAGCGTGCCTATGTCATCACCAACCAGAGTGGTTACGGCACCCTCACGGCCGAAGCCCAAACGGACTACCCCACTTTGCGCGGCGCTGCACCCATTGACGGCAAGCAAGCCCTCGAACTCTACAAAACGACGCCCGACCTTTCGCAAGCCAATGCCTCGTGGATCATCGTCGGAGTCGACCACGGTCGTACGAACCAGTACCTGGTCTTCAACGCCGGCACCCACCAGTTCCTCAACCCCGCGACGCAAGGCGCCAACTCTGCCAGCACGCTGAGCGATACCCCCGTGTTTGTCAACATCCGCATGCAGAACGGCCAGTTCGTCTTCAGCGCTGTCAATCCCACCTCGCGGGCCGTGGCCTATGCCGACCTTTGTGCCGATCCCACTCGCGTGGACGGTGCCGCGCTCACCCAGCGGGCACATGCCGCCGATCCGGGTAATTTCTGGACCATCAGCGACAATTACAGCGTCACCCCCGACAAGGCGCTCATCAAGGCGCTGCGTGAAGCAGCTCGAACCGGCAAGTTCAAAGATCCCACGGCGTTGACGTCGACCACCTTGCGCAATGAGCCCTCGGAAGAGCGCCTCTATGACCTGCAAGGTCGCCGCGTTCAACAGCCCGAATCCGGAACATTGGTCATCAGTCGGCACGGAAAAACCGTGGTGCGCTGATCTGTGATCACTTTCATCGGCACTGTCGTGCGCCCGTCGCGCAACGTTGATGCCGAAGCCCCAAAAAGCCGCTCACTCCGGAGCGGCTTTTTTTGTGTCCCGCCACTAGGCAGGCGAACGGCACGGTGAAATAGTCGTATCGTGCGCGCGTTCGAACTGAAATCTCTATCTTTGCACTCCGCAACCATCCCATTTGCTCATGAATATTCTCTTCATTTGTCTCGGCAACATCTGTCGTTCGCCCATTGCCGAGGAAATTTTCCGCCAATGCGTGGAGCGTGCCGGTCGTTCGGCCGAATTTCCGCGCATTGATTCCGCCGGCATGATCGACTACCACGAGGGCGAGCTCGCCGATGTGCGCATGCGGCGACACGCCGCCGCGCATGGTTATCATCTTTCCCACCGTTCGCGTCCCATGAAGGCCGAAGACTTCGAAACCTTCGACCGCGTCGTGGCCATGGATGCCGACAACCTCCGCCGACTGCGCGCACTTTGTCCCGACGAAGCGCTGATGAGCAAAGTCGTGCTCCTCTCCGATTTCCTCACGGCTCACCCCGATCAGCACTCCATTCCCGATCCTTATTACGGGGAGTCCGACGCGTTCGAATACGTCATCGAACTTTGCGAAGACGCCTGCGCCGAACTGCTTCGCCAACTCTAATTTCTCATTTGCTCATGCAAGACATCATCGATTTTCTGCGCCGCCTGGCCGCTAACAACAACCGCGAGTGGTTCACCGCACACAAGGAAGAGTGCAAGGCCGTGCAAGCGCAGTTTGCCACTTGGGTCGAAAAGCTGGCCGCACGCATGGCCGCCGACGATCCCACGCTCGTCGGGCTCACCGCCCGCGACATGACCTATCGCATCTACCGCGACACGCGTTTTTCGCACGACAAAACGCCCTACAAAACCCACATGGGCGCCTTCATCTGCCGCGGCGGAAGGAAATCGGGCTATGCCGGTTACTATTTTCAGCTGGGTGCCGAAGACAACCGCGCCGATTTCGGTTCCTTCCACTGGGAAACGCAGCACGTTGTGGCGCCCGGACACTACTGCATCGAGCCGAAAGCCCTGCAAGTGCTGCGCGAAGACATCGTCTACGGCGAGGGCGATTTCGATCGTCTCGTGCGCAGTGCTGCCGAGGCGCGCTTCACCCTCCTGCGCGAGAATGCCCTCAAGCGCAACCCCAAGGGTTTCGACAAAGACGCCCCCTGGAGCGAATATCTTCGCCTGCGCAACTTCTGTCTGGCGTATGCCCCCACCACGGCCGAGGTCACTGCTCCCGATTTCGCCGACCGCCTGCTCGAATCCTTCGCCGCAGCGCGCCCCTTCATCGACTACATCAACCGCGCCATCGATTTTGCGAGAGAAGAGATGTAGTTCTTCGCCTGACAACTTCGCGTGCTACGCAATGCCACCGAATGTTATTTAATGCTGTAACCTGACGTTTTGATTTGCTTTCGCCGAGCTTTCGTGCTACATTTGCAATCGTAGACGAGAAAAAAATAGACGTCTGTAAAAGATTACACCGCGAGTCCTGACGAAACTCGCCTCTATTTGAAACAGAACTATCAACTAAAACTACAGGACAATGAAACTTTATCTGAATTCTCTGCTTCGCGGTTTGGCTTTCGCTGCCGTTCTCTCTGTAGGCACCGCCGCTTCGGCTCAAGCCGTCAAGGCGAATACCGGTGCTGCCAAGCAAGAAGTGAAGTCTTGCTGTGAGAAAGGCGCCAAAAAGGCCGCCTGCCAAGGTCAGAAAGCCGCAGCCGCTGCCGGCAAACAGGTGGAAAAGTGCAAGAAGGCTTGCGAAGAAGGTGTCGGTCGCAGCGGAGCTGCAAAAGCCAAAGCGGCCGCACAACAAGACGCCAAAGCCGCTGCTGCCGACGCGAAAGCTGCCGAAAACAGCGCCAAGGCGGCTGTGGAAAACGGCGCAGAGGCCGTAGCCAACGACGCGAAAGCTGCCGAGGACAACGCCAAAGCCGCTGCCCAACGTGGCGCGAAAGCCGTTGAAAACGGTGCAAAAGCTGCCGGAAACAAGGCAAAGGCTTGGAACAAGAAAGCCAAGGCTGCTGCCCAACGTGGCGCCAAAGTCGTGGAAAGCGACGCAAAGGCCGTAGCCAACGACGCAAAAGTTGCCGAGGACAAGGCCAAAGCCGCTGCACAACGTGGCGCGAAAGCCGTTGAAAACGGTGCGAAGACTGCCGAAAACAAGGCGAAGGCTTGGAGCAAAAAAGCCAAAGCCGCTGCCCAACGTGGCGCCAAAGTCGTGGAAAGCGACGCAAAGAACGTCGGTGCCAAGGCCAAGGCTGCTGCCGAGAAAGGTGCGCAGAAGGCCGGACAGGCCGCCAAAGCCGCTGCGGGTGCCATGAAACAGGCACTTCCCACGATGAATTGAGCCAAACCGGCTTCTGTTTGGATTAAAATATAAAGGACTGTACAAATGAATTGGGGTGCAGTCCTTTTTTCGTGCGTGCTAGCGCCGCGTGTGTGCGGGCCGGCGGGTAAAAACGGGGGTGTTCCGATCGGAACACCCCCGTTTTTGGGCGAAAGCCTCCAATTTTTCCTTCGTGGCTCCCCATTTTTTGTGCGCGGCGGGGGAGTGTGCGGTGTGCAGTGAGGAGCGATGCGCAGTTTCTCGCCCACCGCGTGAAGGAGGTGTCGAAGCGGCTTGCCAATTGGGGCGGCTGGCGCGTCGAAGCAGCGGGGGGGTAAAAAATATGCCCGGTGGTGTAGTCGACAGATGGTGGGATTCGGCGAGTGAGCGGCGACAAAATGATGTTTTTCTCGGGGTGCGACGAGAAAAATGTCGGTGGGCTGCAAAAAAAATGCACGGAAAATTGTTGCGGAGGGGACTTCACAAACATAATATTTAGAAAAAGTTTGAGGTGACGGCTAATTTTCTGATAAATAGCCGATTGTGCAATTTCACATTTGCGAGATGAGATAAAATACAGTCCGGGAGTGGTTAACGATGTGTAGGTTTTTTCTCGAACTTCCGATGGATAAAGCCCTCGCGAAGGGAAAAAAGCGAATGATCGCTCGCGACTTGTATGAAAAAAAAGAGGATATATATTTGGTCGATTCGACTTTTGTGTGTACTTTCGCAGTGTCAAAGGGATAATCAAAGAGGTTCCTAATCCGAGATTCCCACTTTGGCTTTCCATTTTGAGATAGTTTTTTCATCTCTATATAAGTTCTGTGAGGGAATGTTTCGTCGTGAGACGGTTCATTCCCATTTTTTTGTGCCTCCCTCACTTTTTCGTTTTTTGGTCTCCGTGCCGTGCTGCCCTTTTGAGGCGGAAATCAGTTTTTGTCGCAACGTTCCTCTGCCGAAGGCCTTGCGAATGGGGCTGTCACCCCCACACTGCCGAAGACGCCGGGGCGACGTGTCCGGTATGGGATGGGTGAGCGCGAGGATGGGGCGCCCGGGCTGTTTAGGTAGGCGTCGCGCGTCGATGGTGGGGATATAATGCAAAGTGTATGCACCGAAGTCGTTGGGAATTTGCGTCGAAGGCGAAAATAAATGCAGAAACGCTGCGATGCCTTGTTACTAATCACTAACTTTGCAGGCGTAATCTTTTACACAACGTCCAAACAAACATTTTCCCCCCATGAGAAAAGAACTTTTGCTCGCAGCCTCGGCCTTCGTTGTCAGCGTTGCCGGCAGCAGTGTGGCGCACGCACAGTGCGTGCTCAAAGGTACCGTGATCGATGCCGCCACCAACGAGCCCCTCGTCGGTGTGACCGTAGCACTCCAGGGCACTCCCAACAAGGTGTTCACGGACAACGACGGTAAGTTCGTCATCAAATCGGCCAAAACGAAGTGCAGCTTGCAGTTCTCCAGCATCGGTTTCGAGAGCACCACCCTCGCTTCGAACCACGCTGGCGAGTATGATTTCGGTTTCATCCCCATGGCCGGTGCGTCTATCGCCTTGAAAGACGCCGTGGTCACCACGCGTGCCGTGGCACGTAAGACACCTGTGGCGCTTACCACCCTCGGAGCAGTTGCCATCGAGGAGCGCGTCGGCACAGCCGACCTGCCTAAGGTGCTCGAAACCACACCCGGTGTCTATGTTATGCGCGAAGGTGGCGGATATGGCGACACAAAAGTCAACATGCGCGGATTCAAGAGCGAAAACGTGGCTGTGCTCGTCAACGGCGTCTCGATGAACGACATGGAGTGGGGTGGCGTCTACTGGTCCAACTGGGCCGGACTCACCGACGTGGCCTCCAGCATCCAGACCCAGCGCGGTCTCGGAGCGGCCAAGGTGTCGACGCCCTCTGTCGGCGGATCAATCAACATCGTCACCAAGACCACCGATGCACGCAAGGGAGGAGCCTTCTCCTACGGCATGGGCAATGACGGATACAACAAGCTCGCTTTCTCGCTTTCCACCGGTCGCACGGCCGACGGTTGGGCGCTCACCGTCATGGGCGGCAAGACTTGGGGCGACGGCTACATTCAAGGCACCGACTTCCGCGCTTGGAACTACTTCTTCTCCCTCTCCAAGGAGCTCAGCAAGAACCATTTGCTCACCTTCACCGCCTTCGGTGCGCCGCAGGTGCACAACAAGCGGTCCAACTACGACGGACTCACCGTGCAAGGTTGGCAGGAAGTGGGCAAATACATGCGTCCCGGCGAGCAATATCGCTACAATGCCACCTACGGTTACGACCGTTACGGACAGATTCGCCACTCGCAGCAAAACATTTACCACAAGCCCCAGCTCCAACTTCAGCACCTCTGGCAGATCGACCGCACTTCGTCGTTGAACACCGTGGCTTATCTCTCCCTCGGCTACGGCGGCGGTGAGAGCGGACAGGGCACGCAGGAATACAGCTCGGCATGGTACGGCTCGAACAACGGCATTCTCGCCACGCAGTTCCGCAATGCCGACGGCACTTTCGCCTACGGCAAGATCCAAGAGATGAACGCCGCCAGCGAAAGCGGATCGAAAATGGTGATGAGCATGAGCAAAAACCTCCACAAGTGGGTGGGACTCGTGTCGACCTACACCAAAGAGATCAATGACCGCTTCAATCTCTACGGAGGTCTCGACCTGCGTTACTATGTGGGCACACACACACCAACGAAATCACCGACCTTTACGACGGTGCTTACTACATTGACCGCTATCGCAAGAACGTGAAGCCCGAAAACTTCGCGGGAGCCGGCACCGATGCCTTTGTGAATAAGAAACTCTCCGTGGGCGACGTCGTGCAGCGCGACTACGATGGCTTCGTGGCTCAGTCTGGCGTGTTCGGACAGGCCGAATACGACTTCAACAACCTCACGGCCTTCGTCGCAGGTTCGCTCAATAACACCGCACAATGGCGCAAAGACCGATTCTACTACGACGCAGCGCACGCCGAAAGCGAGAAAGTGAACAAAATTGGCTTCACCGTCAAAGGAGGTGTGAACTATAAGTTCCCGCACATCGACGGTTGGGGCGGACAGCACAATGTTTTCGGTAACATCGGCTACATTTCGCGTGCTCCCTTCTTCTCGGGTGGCATTTTCCTCGCATCGCAGGTGTCGAATCAGGTGAATCCCGACGCAGTGAACGAGAAAATCTTCTCCGGTGAGCTGGGTTACTCCTACCACACGGCTGCTTTCACCGCCGATGTCAACGTCTACCACACAGAATGGAAGGACAAGACGATGGCAAAGATGACGGAAATTCCCGTAGACGGCAATGTTGAGCGCACTTGGATCAACATGCAGGGCGTAAACTCCATCCACGAAGGTGTGGAAGTGGACATGAGCTACAAACCCGCCAAATGGTTCTCGCTCCGCGGCATGCTTTCGGTGGGTAACTGGCGCTGGACCAACAACCCCGTGGGCTACTTCTACAACTCTGCCGGACAACCCATCGATAAGTTCGGACATCCGCTCGATCAGAGCCAAGGACCCGACCACGCCCGCATGCGTTTCAACCAGAAAGACGTGAAAGAGGGCGGATCGGCCCAACTTACCGCCGGTTTGGGCTTCAATGTTTATCCCATGGAAGGCCTCCGCATCGGACTCGACTGGAAGTATTTCTCCAACTACTACGCCGACTACGCCGTAACGGCCAACGACATCAGCCTCGACGGCGTGAAGACGTTCCACACCCCCTGGAAGGTGCCCGCCTACGGGCTCGTCGACCTCTCGGCCGGCTACACGTTCCAGATGGGCGGATACAAAACCACCTTGTCGGGCAACGTCGAGAATCTCCTCGACCAGGAATACATCAGTCAAGCCTACGACGGCGCCGGACACGACTGGAGCACGGCAAATCGTGTCTTCTACGGTTTCGGACGTCAGATGTCTGTCAAGCTCAAAGTCAATTTCTAAACGTCGGAAGCGCTGTGCTGCAACGCATACCGCGCCGGCGGCACAGCGCATCCCCCTTTTTTCTTGATCACAATGAAATATTCTGCATATCTCGCCCTCGCTACTGCGGCATTGTTCACCGCAAGCTGCGATTACAACGAGCAATTCGACGGATTTGTCAAGGGTCCGCAGCCCACCGACGTCAAAAAGATCGAATACACCCTCACTGCAGCCGACTACAAGGCCATTGCCGAGAATAAATCCAACCTCGCGCTCTGCACCACCAAGGCCGACAGCGCCGCACTCAAGGCGTTGGCCAAAACGCAGCAGTTCACCGAAACCGTCACCGCGGCCAAATTCCTTCCCGCCTTTCTCGCCGAGAAATGGTTCACGGCCGACGATAACAGCGCCGTGGTGGTCAACTACAATCGCCGTGAGGTGAAAGGACCGCTCGACTTTAAGGAAGATTTTGAAGGCACCGGCGACAAGAGCACCCAGCCCGCCGTCGTGAAAGGCTGGGCGACGCTCCCCGCACTCGGCGGTGACAAGGCCGCATGGAGCACCGTTTTCCGCAACAATGCCCACTACGTGCAGGCATCGGCCTACAAGCAGCCCGATTCCACGCAAACCTATCTCGTTTCGCCCCGTTTCACCGTGACGAAGGGCTCGCACCTCACCTTCGATGCCCTCTACGGACACTATACGCCCGCCGGTGGTCGGCTCAGCGTCTTTGTTGTCGATGACAACCTCAACAATGCCGCCATCCAGCACCACCTGCTCGAAGACCTCACCGCAAAGGTGAAGATCGAAATCCCCGCAGCCGGACAATCCTTCGGCACCTTCAAGCAAGCCATGGATCTCGATCTCTCCAAGTACGCCGGCAAAAACATCGGCCTCGCCTTCCGCTACGACGGCAACGGCAAAACCGGCGCAACGACCACCGTGCAGTTCGACAATGTCCAGGTGGGCAACCAGACCATCGACGAAACGCCCGGAAAAGACCAGTTCGTGCGCAACAACGGCAAGTGGGTCTACAATCCCTCGTCGGTGATCGAACTGAAAGCCGAGAAGGGCAACGCCCTCACCACCGCCTACATGCAGGCCGGTGTGGACTGGGTGAAGGAACACGTGGATGCGCCCCTCGGCGTGGCCGCAGGTGCAGGCTATGTCTCCAAGTATGGCAACAATGAAGTCTATTCCGGACTCTCGGCCTACTACGGCAACGCAGATCTCCGCCCCTCCACGGCACGCACCCAGTATGCCAAGGAATACGCTTCGATGAGCGACGCTGAAATCACGGCCAAAATGGCCGAACGCCTCCAGCAAACGCTCGGCGCTGCCCTCGAGAAGCTGAACCCCGAAGCCGTGCCCGTGGCCGGACTCGACGTGTTCTACACGCTCCACTTCGGTGTCTACGACGGCAATGTTACCAAGACCTATGAAATGAAGTTCAAGGTCGTGGGCAAAGGCCGTTTCGAATACGTCAAAGACAGCTACAAAGCCCTTTGATCGCCCACACTCGGTCGTTTTGCGGCCGCACTCCCCGTCCTCGCCTCGGCGAAGACGGGGTTTTTTGCGTTGTGACAGCCCTTCGGTTCGGGCTTCTGCGTGCTGCGTCCCGTCTCTCCGCGTGCCTCCTCCGGAGCGGCGCCGTCGACCTCCCGCTGCCCGAAAAGACACGGGAGCGAAACGAAGAAAACGGGGAGCCGTGTGCAAAAAGTGGGGCGCTTTCGACCGAAACTTCCCCGTTTTCTCCACCTCACTGCGCAGCTGCGCCGCGAGGCGGGCAAGCCATTCAGAAAATCGCACCACTTTCGCCCCCTCCCCACGCTTTTCTTCGTACCTTTGCAGCCACAAACTCACTTACGTGCGAGATTTCGACCGCAATAACACGCGCGCATGTCACAACACAACAACTTTACAGAACTCGGTGAGCGACCCGTCGGCTCGCTCCTGCTGCAATATTCGCTACCCGCCATCATCGCGATGGTGGCCTCCTCGCTCTACAACATCGTCGACGCCATTTTCATCGGCCAGAGCGTGGGCAAATTTGCCATTGCCGGCCTCGCACTCACCAACCCCCTCATGGCACTCACCGCCGCTTTCGGAGCCATGGTCGGCGTGGGCGGATCTACGCTCATGAGCATCCGCCTCGGGCAGAAAGACTACGAAGTGGCGCGGCGCATCTTGGGCAATGTGGTGATTCTCAATGTCACCATGGGGCTCACACTCGGCCTGCTTTTGCTCGCCGGCCTCACGCCCATTCTTCGCCTCTTCGGCGCGAGCAACAACACCTTGCCCTATGCCCACGACTACATGAGCATCTTGCTCTGGGGCAACGTCGTGACGCACCTCTACTATGGGCTCAATGCGCAGCTGCGCAGCACCAACCGCCCGAAACTGGCCATGTATTCCACCTTCGGCAGCGTGATCATCAATGCCGTCCTCGCATGGCTCTTCGTCATGGTGTTGGGGTGGGGCATCAAGGGCGCGGCTTGGGCCACGCTCATCGCGCAATCGAGCATGCTCCTCTGGCAGATCTATCTCTTCACCCGCCCCGGCGACATGATTCGCTTTCGCCGCGACATCTTCCGCCCCGACCGGCGCATCATGCGCGAGGCCATCGTCATCGGCCTGCCGCAATTTCTCGTCAATTCGTGCTCTTCGCTCATCAGCAGCCTACTGATGTTCTCGATGCAGCGCTACGGTGGAGACACGGCTGTGGGGGCTTACGGCATTTGCAACCGTTTGGCCATGTTCATCGGCTTCGTCGTCATGGGACTCGACCAGGGCATGCTCCCCATCGCGGGCTACAACTACGGTGCGCGCAAGTTCGATCGCCTGATCTCCGTGGTGAAGCGCACCCTCCTGGTGGCCACGGTGATCACCACCTTGGGCTTTGCGGTGAGCCACCTCTTCCCCACGCCGATCGTCTCGCTCTTTGCCCGAGACGCCTCGCTCATCGAGGCATCGGCGCAGGGGCTCAAGATCGTCTCCCTCTTCTGGCCCGTGGTGGGCATGCAGATTGTGTCCACCGCCTTCTTCCAGAGCGTAGGCATGCCCGGCAAGAGCATTCTCCTCTCGCTCACGCGGCAGCTGCTCTTCCTTTGTCCCCGGCATTCTCCTCCTTCCTCACCTGGTTTCGGGCTGGCTCTCGCCTAGCGACGGGGTGTGGCTCTCCATTCCCGTGGCCGATGGGGCAGCGGCCTTGCTTTCGGGACTCATGCTCACGTGGCAGCTCCGCAAGTTCCGCCGGACGGAGGCCTAAACGTTTTGACATTCCATCTTATTCTCAACTCTTTTTCTCTCTTTTCTCCTCATGGACTTTCCTTTCGTCATCACTGTGGGACGCCAACTCGGAAGCGGCGGCCGAAAAATCGGGAAGCGCCTCGCCGAGCGCTTCGGCATTGCTTACTACGACAAAGAGATTCTCTCGCTTGCGGCGCAGGAGAGTGGGCTCGGCACCGGTGTCTTCGAGCGAAGCGACGAGCGCAAAGGTTTTCTCCGCTCGATTGTGCAGGTGGTGCAGCCCTTCTTCGGCGGGGGGGGGAATTTCTACGACAATCAGCTCAGCGACGAGAATTTGTTCACCATCCAGAGTCACGTCATCCAGAAGGTGGCGGCCGAACGTTCGTGTGTGGTGATCGGGCGCGTGGCCGATTACATCTTGCGCCACCATCCGCACCACATCAATGTGTTCATCACGGCCTCAATGTCCGACCGCGTGCAGAATTGATGCGCCGCCGTGGCATCGATGCCAAGGCTGCCCGCCGCATCCTCGAAGAGGCCGATGAGGAACGCTCCACTTACTACAATTTCTACTCCCTCGGCACGTGGGGAACGGCGGACACTTACGACCTTTGCATCAACTCTTCGATCCTCGGACCCGACGGCACGACCGACTTCATCGCCCGTTTCGTTGAAGAGCGCTTCGGGTTGGGAGAAAACACGGCGGAATAAGTCCGCAACTCCTTCCTTTTTTGACGGAAAAAGCCCCCTGTTCGTGAGGAACAGGGGGCTTTTTGTGGCCGGTGGGGAAGAGAGGGAACGAAAAGCGAGTGCTTGTTTTCGTTTCGAGGCTGCGCGGCATGGTTGGTCGGCGATCAGCGGCGCGAAGTGCGGGAGGGGGCGGAAGGAAGGACGCGTTCGGGCGAGTAAATCAGTCCGTCGAGGGCTTGCCGCCCGGCAAGATCGGTGAGCACAAAGGTGAACATCCACTTTTTTAGCCGCGTTCCGCCGTCGGGTTGGAAGGGGAGTTTGAGCAAGACCTTGTTCCAGCCGGCGCGGAGCCAGACTTTTTGAGGTGCGCGCCCGGTGAAATTTTCGTTGAGGAGGAGATCTTCGTGGCTTATGGGCGTTTTGCCGCTATTGTCGAAGCGCGGCGGCGAAAGGAGACTGTCGTTGAGCCAAATGGTTGTGCCCATGCGATCCCAATGTCCGGCATTGGGAGCTAAATCTCGTTCGGAACGACTGTAATTGTAGCCCTCGATGAGCGCGCCGGCGGCTTGTGGGCGCGGCGAATAGACGTAGGTCCACGCGTAGGCCGTGGAGTGGGGTTGTGCTTCGGCGAAGAGGGCGGGGATAATCTTGTCCCAAGTGTGGCGCAAGTAGAGGCCGGCGCCGGTGACTCGGTGGGTGGCGTAGGTGCGACCGCCGAAGGAATAGGTGGTTTTCAGTCCTTCGGTTTCGGGCGGGAGGGCAAGTTGCGGATCGCCGCCGTTGGGGAAAGCATCGGTGACGCGCCACACGACGTTGGTCTGTCGGACGTAGGGCACCGGTTCTGCGGCGAGGGTGGTGGACTTGTGGAAGAGAAAACGGCGTTCCCAGTCGCGAAACGCTTCGAACTCCGCACCGGCGTTGGGAAGCGCGACGCCGCCCCGCTCGATGTAGGCTTCTCCACCGCCGATCCAACCGCGTTCGGCCGAAGCGAGGACGTTGGCGTAGAAATTGTTTTGCTGCAGAATGGCAGAGGCGTCGGAGAGTTGGCGGTCGTTCCACAAGCACGAAATCGTACCGGCCAACTCGGCGTTGCCGCGCGGCGCATAATAGATGTTGCTCTTGTAGATGCCGACGAGATCGGCGAAGACATCGAAGTGGTTGGTGTAGTTGTAGCGGCAATCGATGTTGGGCTTTTCGGCGATTTTCCGTCCGGCGGTGCTCCACATCTGCGTCATGTCGATGGGGAGGGTGCAGAGATCTACGCCTTGAATGGGGTTCCAAACCACGACTTTGCGCCCCAAAGCGTGGACTTTGGCGATCATTTGCGGCAAAAAATCGGGATAGGTGATGCGCTTCTCGTCGGCGCCGATGTGAAGGTAGGGGGCATGGGGGAAAATGGCGGCCACTTCCTCGAGAATAGTGTGGAGGGCGGCGATACCCTGCGCCGATTGCATGTCGAAACCCATGGCGCGGACGAAGGCTTCGCTGTGGCCGGGCATGTCGATCTCGGGGATAATGGTCACACCGCGCTCACGAGCGTAGGCTTCGAGGGCGCGGGCTTCGGCTTGCGTGTAGTACCGTCCGGCGAAACGCGTCATGGAGGCGGCGGAAGTCAGTTGCGGAAAGGCTTTGATCTCAAGGCGCCACGCTTGGTTTTCCGTGAGGTGCCAATGAAAGACGTTGACTTTGAAGCGCGACAAGAGGTCGATTTGTCGGCGAAGGTCGTCGATCGGGATAAAAGAGCGCCCGACGTCGTGCATAAAACCGCGCACTTTGAAGGCGGGAAAGTCGGTGATCGTGAGGCATTCGAGCCGTGGTGTGGCGCTACCTTGCGCGAGTTGGCGCAGAGTCTGTGCGGCGCGAATCACACCGACGGGCGTGGCGGCGGTGATGTCGATGCTTTGGGGCGAAATGCGGAGCCGATAGCCTTCTGAAGGGAAGCCTTCGAGCGGATAGTCGAAGCCTTCGAGCGGATAGTCGAGGCGAACGCGCACTGCGGCTTGGGCTTTGCCCGAAAAGGTGCACCGCGTTTCGCTCAACACCGCGGCCAGTTGGGCACAGTGGGTGGGATCGTCAAGCAAGACGGGGCGGGCGAGCGAAAAATGGCCTTTGGCGCGCACCACAGCGTGGGGACGGGGCAGCAAGTGGGCGATTTTTCCCCAACTTGTACCGACTGCGCAGCACAAACAGAGAAGCAAGAGGAGGCGGAGACGAAGTTGGGGCATAAAATTGGGCGGAGGGTAGGAAAAAAGGAGAAAAGGGCGCGCCACCGTGGGGAGGCGCGCCCAGAAAATGCGGAGAAGTGCCGGCGAATCAGACCATCGGGAGCTGCTGGCCGTTGATTTTGCGATAGAGATCGAGGGCAAATACGTCGGTCATGCCCGAGAGATAGTCGAGGACGGCCATGATGCGGGTGGAAAGGTCGGGGGCGTGCAACTCATATTGCGAAGATACCTGTTTGAGCAGGAGTTGTGCGTATTTTTTCTCGGGAGAGAGCACGGCATCGCACATGAGTTCGAGGAGCGTATAGATGATGTGATAGCCCGAAAGTTCGATGTCCACCACTTCTTTGGCGTAGTAAATGCTTTCGCGCGCCACGGCTTCGCAGTTGCGATAGGCGTTGTTGAGCCGATCGGGGAGGCAACGAATGAGCGGACCGGCGAAGGTGCCGGCCAAAATCTCGGGCTCGTGCTCCACAAAGGCCCGCACGCAAGCGCGTTCGAGGGCGTTGATCACGCACGAGCGGAGGAATTTGATTTGGTCGCCCGCGTCGGTGTCTTCGGGATAGGAGTGGCGCAGTTGTTCGCGCTCGGTTTCGTCGAAAAAGCCGAGGTAGAGTTCGATGGTGTGCTCGGTGGAGAGCAGACGAAGCTTGTGTGCGTCTTCGATATCCATGATTTCGTAGCAGATATCGTCGGCGGCTTCGACGAGATAAACCAGCGGATGGCGCGCATAGCGGATGCGGTCGCCCGATTGCTCGCGACAGGGAATGCCCAGCCGGTCGAAGATGCGGAGAAAGGTGTCGCGCTCGGGCGTGAAGAAGCCCATTTTCGGCTTATTGCCTGCCAAAGCGGCTGAAAATGGGTATTTTACGACCGATGCCAGGGTGGAATAGCTCATCACAAAGCCGCCGTCGCGCCGTCCGTTGAAGCGATGCGTGAGCAAGCGGAAGGTATTGGCGTTGCCGTCGAAGTGGGTGATGTCGTTCCAGGTGGTTTCGGGGAGCTTGTCGCGGAATTTTTGCCCCGCTCCCTCTGCGAAGAAGGAGCAAATGGCCTCTTCGCCGGAGTGACCGAAGGGAGGATTGCCCATGTCGTGTGCCAAACAGGCCGCAGATACGATGGCACTGATGCTTTCGAGGGCGGCGCTGTCGGCGGCGTCGTGCTTTCCTTCCAAAGCGCGCGCGACGTCGGCACCCAAGGACCGGCCCACGCTCGAAACTTCGAGGGAGTGCGTGAGACGGTTGTGGACAAAAATGCTACCCGGGAGGGGAAACACCTGCGTCTTGTTTTGCATGCGCCGAAAGGGCGAGGAAAAGATGAGCCGGTCGTAGTCGCGCTGGAATTCTGTGCGCTGTTCGGCGGGATGTTTGTCGCGATCTTCTTTGCCCAAGCGGCGGGAAGAGATGAGTTGGTGCCAATTCATGGGTGCAAAAGTAGGGGGTTACGGGAAAATGTGGGAGCGGCGGGGCGGAAAATGTGGTGTTTTCACTCGGCGGGCGCCTGTTGTTCGTCCAACCACTCCCGGGCGTCGTAGTTGCCCTCCGCCGCTGCGCGCGCAATGAGCTGCTTTCCGGTCGCGGGGTCGGGATGCGTGCCGCGACCTTCGCACAAACAGAGACCATACCAGAACAAACCGTCGGGGTGTCCCTGTTCGGCAGAAAGGCGTAGGAAGTGGCCACCGAGAACGGGGTCGAGCGGGAGGTGATGCCCGAACAAGTGACACCAACCCACCACACTCTGTGCCAGGGCGTCGTGGTTTTCGGCGGCGTGCCGGAGGAGATGCAGCGCGAGGGCGAGTGTTTCGGCGTCGGGGTCGTGGGTGAGGAGCACACAACCGGCGTTGGCTTCGAAACGCGGATCGGGCTTTTCGAGACGGGGTGGGAGGTAGCGCATGAGTCTTGGGGGAAAGGCGGTGCTGCTTGGAGGTCAAGTGACGGGAAGCGCGGGGAAGCGGCTGAGATTTTCGTATTTCCGAACAAATACTCGGACGGCCGAGAATACGCGAGGAGGATTATGTTCAAAACAAACCGCTTGTCGAGCGATTCATCCCCACTTTTTGCCGCCGGTTGCGGGAAACGACCGCAGACGCCGAAGCACTGCGGTCGTTTCTCTCACCGGCCGAGCCAACGCTCGGGGTTGAGCTTCTGCGTCTCGTGGCGCAATTGGAAATGCAGGGTGTAGCGTCCCGTCGCATCGCGGGCAATGGTGCCGATAGGTTGGCGCGCTTTGACGTGTTGTCCCGTGCGCACCGAAGCACGTGCCAAGTTACAGTAGACAGAGATGTAAGCGCCGTGGCGAATGAGGACGTTGCTGAGTCCGCCCACGGAGAAAACGGCCGTCACGTCCCCTTCATACACCGCACGCGCCTGGGCCGGCGCCGCACAAGAGAGGTTGATGCCCTTGTTGTCGAGGGTAACGCCGCGCAAGCCCGTCACATTGTACGAACCGTAGTGACTGGTCACGGTGTAAGCTCCGTTGACCGGTGCGGGAAGTCGGCCTTGGTGAGCCGAAAATTGGCCGGACGATCGGCGATCGGCCGCGGCCGACGGCGTTTCCTGCGGGGGAAGCGGGGTCACTTTCGCCTTTTCGGCCGTACGCGTTTGGGTTCGGCCGTGCGCTTCCGCGCCGCGGCCTGTTTGGCGCGGTCGGCCTCGGCTTTTGCGCGGGCTTCTTCTCGCGCCTGGGCTTCTCGCGCTGCTTTTGCGGCGGCCGCTGCGCGTTCCTGCGCTGCTTTTGCCTCACCGCGCTTGCGTGCTTCCTCCGCCTTGCGGCGTGCTTCTTCAGCCTTGCGCTTGGCTTGCTCGGCTTTGCGGCGCGCCTCCTCCGCTTTGCGCTTGGTTTCTTCGGCTTTGCGCTTGGCTTCCGCCTCGGCACGGCGAGCAGCTTCGAGCGCCTTGCGACGTTCGTCGGCCGCACGGCGACGTGCTTCTTCTGCCCGGCGCCTTTCGTCTTCGGCGCGCTTGCGGCGCGCCTCTTCTTCGCGGCGACGCTGTTCGGCCTTGCGCAGTTCCTCCTGAATCAGACGGTCGATTTGGTTGTTGAGTGCGGTGTGTCGAGCTTGTTGCGCGGCGATGGTGGCTTGTAACTCCCGTTGTTGGCGGTTGAGATCGTCGACCACCTGCTGTTGTTCTCGCTGTTGGTTCTCGAGCTTGGACTGTTGTTCTTTGCCGCGGGTCAGGAGATTGTTTTTCGCCCCGCGTTCGGTGGAAAGTTGCTCACGTTTGCCGCGAATTACGGCTTCGCGCTCTGCAATGGCCAGCCCCTGTGCACGCTGATAGCGCGTGTATTCCTGCACATAGCGGATGCGGCGATACATCTCGCTGAAGTTGCGCGAGGAAAAGATGAACATGAGTTTGTTTTGCGTGAGGCGGTTGCGAAAAAGATAGACAATGCCTCGCGCATAGCGGCGTTTGCACTCGGTGAGCTGCCTTTCGAGCACCTGCAACTCCGATTCGTGGCGGCCGATGCTGCGGTTGAGCGTTTCGAGATCGTGGCGAATGCCGTTCACCACGCGCTGCTGATCGGAAATTTGTCCGTTGATGACCTGCAAATGCGCCAATCCCGATGAGACATTCCGCTGTGTCGTCGAAAGTTTGCGCGAGTTTTCGTTCATCTCGCGCTGCAAATTGGCTCTTTCGCTCTGCAATTTCCGGATGCCCGCCGTGTTGGGGGCAGATGTGCCCGACTTGGCGTTGCGTTGCGGGGAGTGCTTGGTTTGATTCGTCGCCTTTTGCGACGAAGTCTGTGCTTTGGCGGTCGTCGCCTTCGCCTTTTTCGAGTTGGGTTGCGACTTTTCCTTAGCAGGGGCGCTGTTTTTTTGTGCCGCCGCGGTCGTCTTCTGTTTTTTGTCGGCCGTTTTTGTCGTCGCCGCCGTGCTTTTTTTCCGTTCGTCGCCACCGTGGCGAGTGGCCGCGGGCTTTTGCGCCGCGCCGAAGGTCGAAAGCGGGTGACCCCAGGCAAGGCACGTCAACAAGATGAGCAACGAAAGGAAGAAATGACGCATCGGGCAGTGTTTTTATTGGGCAAGTTGAATCAAACGGCGGAGCACAGCGCCGTCCATGGGCTTATAGGTGTCGGGGATTCGCGTGTTGGCCGACCAGTCGTAGCGGAGTTTCACGTTCGAGAGGGCCAGGTTGAAGCGCAAATCGCGGTCGAGCACCTGCACCAACAGCTGGGTGAGGCGCGCCACCGGGAAGCCGTGGACATTGACCGTGTTAGAACGCCGCACATGCAGGTTGACATGCACCAAATCGCTCACCACCAGTTCGCTTTCCTCCTTCGAAAGATGCCGATCGTTCCAGAAAAAGCTCTGCACAGTGGCGAAGGTCAAGGGGCGATCGAACTGCAAAGCCTGTTGCAACTCGGCATAGGAGGTGCGAAGATAGCGCTTGTTGAGGCGGTCGAGCACCGTGATGCTGTCGGGCGTGAAGACGAGTCGCGCCCCTTCGATGCCGAATTTGGTGAGCGAAAGTTGGATCACGGCGTCGCGTCTCATGCGCAGTGTGCCGCCCACGCCCTTTGTGGCGTCGGAGAGATCGGCTTCTGCCGAAACTTTGGCCACCACCGAGAGCGGTTCGTCGGGGCGGTAGGCGTCGCCGCCGCGCAAGGAAGCGCAGCTCGCGAAGAGCACGAGCAAAGGCAGCGAGAGGAGAAAAAACAATTGCTTCATAACGAGAGAGGTAAGAGCCGTCGGCAGGTGAAAGTGCGGTGCCGATCGGCGTTGGTGGGCAGAGGTCGTGGCGCGCATGGGCCGGCGACGGCCGGCATGCGGACGTTGGCCTCAGGGGCGCCCGCGTTTGATTTTAGTCCGCAGGCGTTTGCTCAGCGCATTGTCGTCGGTGTGTTGCAGTGCGCGCTTCCAGAAGCGCAAAGCCTCCTTGCGCAGACCGAGCGCCGCGTAGATGTCGCCCGCCCGGTCGTAGTAGCCGGCGGCGTTGGCGTCTTGTGCGCGATGGGCATCGGCATCACCGAGCAATTGCAGCAGGAGATCGATTTGTGTGCGCGCCGCTTTGTAGTTGCGACTCCGGTAGAGCGCCCACGCATAGGTGTCGATGTAGGACACTTCGGAGGGCGAAATCTCGACTGCGCGGGCGGCCATGCGCACAGCGTCGGGGAGGCGACGACCCGCCACGGCGAGGAAGTAGGCATAGTTGTTGAGGCAGTCGACATTATTGGGGTCGTAAGTCAGCGCAGTGTCGTAGGCTTCGTAGGCCCGTTGGGACTGTTTGGTGTCGTGCAGGGCGTCGCCCAAAGCGGCATAGAGGAGGGAGACGATGCTGCTGTCGCTTTCGGGCGTGATGTGGGGGATGGCGGCGCGATAGAGGGGGATGGCTTCGTCGGGGTGGTGTTGCGATTGCTGCGAGAGCCCGCCGAAGTAGTAGAAGGTGAGGTCGGCGGGGTGCAAGCGTCGGCCGGCGGCGCAGAGGGCATCGACCTCTTGGGTGCGCTCCCCGACGATGGCCGCACGCAACAGGTGGCGTCGGGCCTCCGCATTGGTGGAATCGGCGGCCAGCAGGGCGCGTGCCGGTGCGGCGAGGGAGTCTTCGGGCAGTTTGGCCGCGCGCACGAAATCAGACAAGACTTCGGGCATGGGCGAAGAGCCGCCCGGCAGCGAAATGGCCTCGAGTCCGTGGCGATAGAGCTGGTATTTGTCGTAGTCGCCGGCGTCGACTGCACGCGCCATGCTCTCGAAAATGGCCACTTTCTGGCGCGGAAGCACCTCGGGCGAGCGCATGACGACAGAGAACTGGCGTTCGAATTGCGCGCGGTCGTGCTTGGCTTCGTAGTAAGCCAGCAGGGAGATGAGTGCACCGCCGTGTCCGGGATGGGCGTCGAGCACATTTTGAATGATGTTGTAGCCCTCGTCGGGGCGGCCGGTGCGCACATAGAGGTCGGCCAGTTCGAGGCGATAGTTGGGGTTGTCGGGATTTTCGGCACAAAACTCGCGGAGCACCTCATAGGCCTGTTCGTTTCGGCCCAAAGCCACGAGGTATTTGGCGCGCTGCGACACGGTGCTTTGGTCGCGTTCGCCGATGCGCTCGTAGCGATCGAGGGTGACGAGTGCCGATTGCGGGTCGCCGGCGTGGTCGTAGATGGAGATGAGCGCGGCGAGGTCGTCGGCTTTTTCGCTGTGGGCGGTGATCATCTCGTAGAGACGGGCGGCGCGCACCCACTTGCCCCGCTCGATCCAGTGGGCGGCCAGCGTGCGGAGATAAAATTCGTTGGAGGGCTCGAGCTGTGTGGCGCGCAGGAGCTGTTGTGTGGCGCGCTCTTGGAGGGCACTGTCGGGCATGACGTCCGAATTGAGCACGAGCATCGACTGCTGGAAGAGGGCTTCGGCGTCGTTGGGGTTGATTTCGAGGGCGCGGTCCAGGAGGTCGAAAGCGGCGTCGGGGGCGTCTTTGTATTTCTGGCGCAGGGCTTCGAGATAGATGCCGTCGAAGGCGCGCTGTTCGCGCACGCTGAGCAGGTTGCGGGCGCGGGTGGTGCCTTCGGTGAGGAGTTCGGGCAGCGAAACGACGGGGCGCGAGGCGCAACCGGCGCAGAGCAGCACCACGACCGGCAGGAGGCAGATCGCGAAGTGGGCGGGGTGCAGGAGGTGCCGCAGTGAGCAGAAGGAGAGGAGGCGGAGGTGTGTCATTTGGTACCCGAATGTCCGTATCCGCCCTCGCCGCGTGCGGTGTCGTCGAGCGATTCGACGGGTTGCCACTCGACGATTTCGTGGCGCGCCACCACCAGTTGTGCCACGCGCTCGCCGTCTTGCACGACGAAGGGCTCGTCGCCGTGATTGATGAGCAGGACTTTCAGTTCGCCGCGGTAGTCGGCATCGATGGTGCCCGGCGAATTGAGCACGGTGATGCCGTGGCGCAGGGCCAAGCCCGAACGGGGGCGCACCTGCCCCTCGTAGCCTTTGGGCAGGGCGATGTAGAGACCGGTGGGCACCAAGCGGCGCTCGCCGGGCGCCAGCGTGAAGGGGGCGTCGAGATGGGCGCGGAGGTCCAAACCGGCGCTGTCCGGCGTGGCGGCGGTGGGAAGGGGGTGGTGCGAACGGTTGATGATGCGGATTTGCATGGGGAAGTTTCGAATACAGTGTATGAGCAAAAGTACAGAAAAAAGCGCAGACAGACGCTGTAAAACAGGGGCTTTTTCGACGAAAACGGGGGATTTTCGTCGAAAAGTCGGGAGAGATTGCTCAATGGGCGGGCGTTTTGCGGCGGCGAGCGGGAACGGGGCGTCGGCGGCGCGGAGGAGGGACAAAAAAACGGCAGTCTCCGAGGGGGAGACTGCCGTGAAGGAGGGGGGCGACGGGACTTTGCGCAGGGCAAAGCCCGGGGAATTTATTTTCCGATCTCGAAAGTGGGCGCAATGCGCTTGAGCAGCACCTGATAGTGGGCGCGGAGCACTTCGTCCTTGGTCGACTTGACGGCCGAACGCAGGAGGTCGCGGGTGCGGAGGGCGAAGTAGTAGAGCGTTTGATCGGAGCGGTTGATCATATTGGCCCAGATGTCGCCGGGTTCGCCGTAGGCCTTGCCGAAAGTGGCGAAGGCCGTTTGTGCGTTGAGGGCGGCGCCGCTGAGGGCTTCGGGGGTCTGGCCGTGATCGTGGCCGCAGAGCATGCCGTCGACGGCCGGTGCGGTGGCGGCGAAGGGATTGGCGTCGTTGTCGCCGCGGAGCAGACGTTGCACTTCTTCGGCCGATTGCGGACGGAAGTCCTTGGCGGCGAGACCTACCTTGGCGGCCGGCTCGTTGCCGATGTTGCTAATGTTCGAAAGCAGGTAGCGAACGTAGAGGTTCTGGAACTGCAGTTCCTCGGGCGTGAGGTTTTCTTTGCCGGCGAGGGTCTTTGCGAACACGTGGTTGTAGACATCGGTGGCGTACTCCGTGGGAGAGTAGGACGTGGAGTCGAGATAGTAGCTCAGGGCCAGGCGGGCGGTGTTGTTCATCGCCATGGCTTGGATGCTGGGCAGGAGACTCTTGAAGGGCATGCTGCCGGCACCGGGAAGTTTGGCCTCGAGGGCGGGGTTGCCGAGCGAGGTGAATTCGTCGGCGTAGCGGAGCATCCAGAGTGCCGAAGCACGTTGCTGATCGTGGGGCACGACTTTGTAGCGCGGGAGGCCCGACTTTTCGCTGGTTTGGTAGAGGTAGATGCCGGCAACGTTGAGATGAACGTGGTTGGCGTAGCGGAAAGCTTGGCTGAGTGCCTGGCGATAGAGCGTGCCCTTGGCCTCGTTGCTGTCGTCGTCCTTGATCCAGGAATCGAGGTGGGAGACGATGTACTTCAGGTTGCGGACGCCGTACTCACTGGCCTTGACGGGATCGTTGCCGAGGGACTCTTCGATGGCAGAGGGGTCGCGCACGGGCTGTTCTTGCTGGAGACCGTAGCGATAGAGGGGATCGCCGGCGTGCGACTCGATGAGATCGCGCAATTTCTTGTTTTCGGCGATGTAGTCACCCTTGAGTTCGGGGAAGGCGCGGTAGGTCCAGTCGATGGCGTAGTAGTCGTAGATGCCGAGTGCGGGGGGATCGAGATTGGTGACGGGATCGCCGGGCTGCGCCACGTAGTTGTGGCGGGCATAGTCCATGATGGACGGCGTGGTGCCGTAGACATCGGTGAAGGTTTTCGAGCGAAGTGAGTCGACGGGATAGGCGAAAGAGGCGGCCATGTTGTGCATGAAACCGAGGGTGTGGCCGATTTCATGCGCGATGACGTACTCAAGCGATTTGCGCATGGCTTCGTCGGGCATCTTCTTGGCGCGCACGGTGCTGTCGACCTGCGAGGTTTGGATGAAACGCCAGCTGTTGAGCACGGAAGCCACGCCGCGGTAGACGTAGACCGAGCCGTTGATGATTTCGCCCGTGCGCGGATCGCTCCACGAGGGGCCCATGGCGTTCTCGACGGCGGTGGGCACGTAGCGCAGGCAGGAGTATTCGAGGTTGTCGGGGTCGAATTGCGGATCTTCTTTGGCCGTGGGATAGTCGCGAACCTGGATCACGTCTTTGAAACCGATGCGCTCAAAGGCCTTGTTCCAACGGAGCACGCCGACGCGGATGGCTTGTTTCCACAGATCGGGGAAGCCGGGATCGACGTAGTAGACGATGTGCTTCTTGGGAGCCACGAGACGGCCGGCCATGTAGGCGGCGGTGTCGGCAGGTTCGACGCGCCAGCGGCGCACGAAGGTGGTGTTTTCGATGCGCTTGTCGTTGTCGAAGATGTATTTGTTGGTGAGGAAGAGCCCGATGCGGGTGTCGGAGAGACGCGGCACCATGGGGTGCTCGGGAAGGGCCATGAGGGTGTAGTTCACTCCGATGGTGATGGGATAATCGGAGGCGACTGTGCCCCGTTCGCTGCGAATGTCGGCGCTGTAGCTGCGTTCGACCGTCACGCTGGCGTTGGTCTTAAAACTTTTGAGGGTTTTGATGTGCGTGAGGTCGTCGTCCAAATTGGTGTTGACCGAGAGGCCGTTCATGTCGTCGCCGATGACGGGGAAGAACTTGTTGTCCTTGAGAAAGAACGAGGAGGCGTCGATGAGCACCGAGGCGCTGTCCTTGCTCCAGCCCTTGACGGGGAAGGAGAGGAAGGAGAGGTTGGTGTAGTTGTCCTTGGCGCTGCGCTGCACGGCGGCGTTGGGCGTGGGAAGCAGGAAGTCGGTGTTGACGAGATCCATGACCACGACGCTGTCCTTGCGCACGAAGCGGAAGTGGACGGGGTTGCTGTTGCGGAAACCCACGGTGCCGAGGCTGGCATTGGACACGGACGAAAGCGTGACCCCGAGCAGGAAGTCCTTGCCGAGGGTGGCTTTGGGGAGTTCGATGTAGAGTTTGCCGTCGGCCTTGTGGAGGGTGAGAAGAGGGCCGGCCGCTGTGGTGACGGGCTGGTCGGTGAGGATCTTTTCGTAGCTCGTCTTTTGAGGGGCTTTCTTCTCAGTTTTTTTCTTGTGTAGGAAGCTGAAGATGCCCGCTTCGGCCGGTTGGACGGTGAAGAGCGAAGCGGCCAGGAAGAGCGTCCCGAGGAGATATTTATTCATGAGCGGTGGGGCTTATTTCTTGTCGTCGAGTGCTTTGTCGATCTTGTTGAGCAGGATCGTGTAGTGGGCTTTGAGGTCGGGGGTGCCGGCCGATGCGGCGCGGCGGGCCACTACGGGACGCAGTTTGACGAGTGCGGCTTGATAGTAGAGATCGGAATTGTCGTGGCTCGTGATGCTGAACGCAGGATAGGGGCTCTGTCCGGGATTGCCGAATTGCACATTCTCGGAAAGGAGCTGCGATTTCAGTTCGGCGGGAACGGTGCCGAAGCGGTTGACGAGATCGAAGTAGACATCGGTGGCATCGCTCGAGGTCAAGGCGGCGGGCACACTGGGAGCGGCCTTCGACGAACCGCCGCTCACGGCTGCGCCGGCTTGGTTGAGGAAGGTTTGTTCCATGAGCTGCTCAATGTTGCTGGGCGTGCGGCCGGCGAGCGTGGAGGCGAAGGTTTGGGCGTAGAGATCGTCGAAGTATTCGCGCAGGGTGTAGCTCTTGGGGTCGAGCGTCTGGGCCATGATGACGCGGGCGCGGACATTGAAGAGGTCGCCGATGAGGAATTCGAGCAACTGGTCGTAGTAGCTCACGGCCATGTAGTCTTTGCGCTCGGCTTTGCGGTCGGCGTGGTCCGTGAAGTGCTTGGTTTCGTTGAGCGCCCAGAGGAAGGCTTCGCGCTGGCGGGCTTTGGGAAGCACTTTGTAGGGCGGGATGCCAGAACTTTCCTTGGCCGTGTTGCAAACGATGCCGCCCACGAGGTTGAGCACGTTCTTGAAATAGCCGTGATATTGCTTGGCGATGGCGAGATTGAGGGCGTTCTTCTTGCGACTGTCTTCATCGTCTTTGATCCACGTGGCGAGGTTGCGCTGGATGCCGGCGAGGTTGCGCTTGCCGTATTCGGCGCCCTTGATGGGATCGTTGCCGAGGTCTTCGGCAATGACGGTGGGATCGATGGCGAGCTGTTGGGTGGGCATGTAGCGCAGGTAGGGATTCTTCACGGCCTTGTCGGTCATGGCTTCGATGGCCTTGGTTTCGTCGTCGAGCTTACCGGCATACTGGGGATAGTAACGGTAGTTCCAGTCGATGGCGAAGTAGTCGTATTCGCCGAGCTCGGGGGGCGTGAGGCGCACGCCCTTGTCGCCGGGCTGGGCTACGTAGTTGAAGCGGGCGTAGTCCATGATGGAGGGCGTGGTGCCGTGCTTGCGGGTGAAAGCGGCGTTGCGCAGCGAATCGGTGGCGAAGGCGGCAGAAGCGGCCATGTTGTGTTCGAGACCGAGTGTGTGGCCGACTTCGTGTGCCACGGCGTAGGCCAGCGCTTGCTGGAAGATGGGCGTGGGAAGACTGTCGGCGCGCACGGCGGCGTCGACGTTGGCCGTCTGCACGAAGCGCCATTTATATAAGAGGTCTTCGATGTTGTTGTAGACGATGACCGAGGCGTTGATGATTTCGCCCGTGGCGGGGTCTACCCATGAGGGACCCATGGCGTTTTCTTCGGCATTGGGGACGTAGCGAATGCAGGAGTAGGCGAGGTTGTCGGGATCGAACTGCGGATCTTCCTTGGCGGTGGGGAAATCGCGCACTTGGACTGCGTTCTTGAAGCCGATTTTCTCAAAAGCCTTGTTCCAACGCAGCACGCCTTCGCGGATGGGCTGTTGCCAGGTGGCGGGGAAGTTCGGATCGACGTAGAAAACAATGGGGCGCTTGGGCTCTACGAGACGGCCGGCGGCGTAGTCGGCATTTTTCTTGGGCTCGAGGCGCCAGCGGTGGGCGAGATAGACGTTGCGGGCGCGGTCGGCGGCGCTGTTGATGTCATATTTCACCGAATTGAAGATGCCTACGCGGGCATCGGCCACGCGGGGTGTCATTTTTCTCTTCGGGCAAGAGGAGAAGAGAGTAGGTGACATCGACCGTGGTGGGGGCGTCGCGCTGCAAATAGAAGATGTTCATGATCGAGGCGCTGAGCTTGTAGTTCTGCTCGACCTTGATGCTGACGTTGTTGTCGAAGGCTTTGAGTTGCTTGACGAAGGTAAGGCCGTTGTCGGGGCTGCCTTTGAGCGTGAAGTTGCCCGACTTGGGCGGGATGATGCCCAGGCGCGAGTTGCCGGTGCCCAGCAAGGAGGTGACATCGATGAGCACAGCGGTGCTATCGGCGTTGAAGGCCTTGATTTCGAACGAGGCAAAAGCGGGATCGCGGTAGTTGAGCTCGAGAACTTTGCGTTCGCGGGCGTCGAGATCGTGATCGTAGACTACGGTGTTGGGGGTTTTGGCGACGATGCTGCTGTCTTGGCGCTCGAAACGAAGGTGGATGGGCTTCGAATTCTTCATGCCGACGCTCAGATAGGTGGGGTCGGACACGGCGGAAATGGTGGCGCCGAGGAGCATGTCGCGGCCCAAATACTTGAGAGGAAGCTCGAAGTAGACCTTTCCGTCGGTCTTGTAGAGCGTGATGAACTTGCTTTTGGCTGAATCGTATTTCTTTTTCTCGAAGAACTTGGCGATTTTGTCTTTGGAGTCCTTCGAGACGTTGTCGGACAGGGTGACTTTCTTGTCGTCGGGCGAGATGGCGAAGGCAGAATGGGGCACGCCAACGGCAAGGGCGGACGAAGCGATCAAGAACTGGAGGAGAGTGTTCCGCATTGTCTGGTTTTAATGTGTTTGTGAATAATTCTTTTGTGCTGAAGTGTAGAAACACAAAAGCCTTACGCCGTTGCTCCGATGCGTCGTTCCCCCATTTTTGACAGGGAAACGGCGCATGCGGAGGGAGGCGTAAAACTTTATTGACCGTTTATGGCCGAGTGCGTGTTAGAAGCGCAAGGCAAGTTGTCGAATCATGCCGGTGACGTTGGATTTCTTCCAGACGCGTGCGCGTTTGTTGAGGTCGAAGCAATAGATGTTGCCGGTCTTGGTCGTGGGATTGTTGGCGGCAACGTAGAGATATTGGTCGTCTTGCGAGACGACGAGGCTCGAAATTTCTTCGCCGCTGTCGCAAGTGAGCGTGGGAGCGGTGGGGAAATTACCTTTCGAGAGCACGCTGTAGGCATAAAGTGCGTTGCCCGAAGAGTAATACATGAGGTTGGTGCTCGGGATGCCCACGACTTGTGAGTTGTCCTTCACGCCGGCGGTGGCAGGAACGGCACCGATGTACTTCAACTCGGGGTCGTAGTTGCGCGTCTTGGAGTTGGCGTCGTAAGCACCGGGGTTGATCCACACGTGATAGTAGGAGGAGGTGAGCGTGTCCTTGAGCAGCATGGCAATTTCGTGGTAATTGTCGACCATGCCCATGCCGATAAGGCGCTTGCCTGCGAAGTCCGTATCGTAAAGTGTGCGGAATCGCTTGTTGTCGTCGCGCTCGTTTTCGGCGAATACAACGAAGCGGCCTTTGTTATTGTCGTAGAAAGCGGTGCCGTTGTAGTATTCGTCGGCACTGCGGGCCCAACTTACGGCTTGCGGCGCGAGGGAATAATCCTGGATCACGCGCGACATGCGCTGGTTGTTGAAGTTGGTGAGCAGCACACTTCGGGTCGAATTGGAGATGGTGGAGAAGGTGCCGTTCTCAACTACGTAGATGATACTACCGATGTTGGGACTTGTGGAGCGACCCGAGCGGCTTCCCGTGAGGAAGGCGGCGGTTTTCGTTCCTTCGTTGTAGCCCAACACACTCATTGTGTTGCCGTCGAGCTTGTAAATGCGGCTCGGCGAACCGACAGATACGAACACGTCTTGTTTTCCCAACGACTTGGTGACGGTGAGTGCCTGGGGATTACCCTCAAGGTGCTGACCGGGATTGTTTTTCGCGAAGACGTCGCTTTCCGGTTGGCGACCGTCAAGAGGAATGTAGGACAATTGCGTGCTGTCGCCCGAAGCGGCCACGGCATAGAGCCCGCCGCGGTAGGAATACTGCACGTTGAGGCGGAATTGCTTGTAGTAAGTGGCGTCTTCGTTGCTGATTTTCAGGCGGCAAATGAAAGAACCGTAGTTTTTGCACACGTAGGCCAAGTCTTTCTCGTTGGAAACGACTTTTCCGTTCACTTCCCACTGATAAGACAGGGGCTTAGTGGCGTGTTCTTGCGTGACGGTGGGAGCTGCAATGCGCAAAGTGTCCCAGTTGTCCACGTTGTAGACGTCTTCCACCGTTTGGGCGGCGGAGATGAGGGAGAGCGGTTTGTTGCCCTCTTGAGAATCGTCGGAAATGCACGACGACAGACACGGTACCAGGGCGACGCCCAGGGCAAACGTGTGAAGAATCGAAAGATGTTTCATGACTTCGCGGCGATTACTTATTGATACGGGTTGTAAAGTTGCTCTTTGCTCGGGAGCAGATTCTTATATTTATAATTGGGATCGGCCATCAGCTTCTTCCACACCTTGACAAAGTTGAGGAACAAGCGGTTGCCGTCCGTCGAAACGGCGCCCCAGAGTTTCTCTTCCGAGGAATCGTAGTAGGAAAGCATCTCCAAATACTTGCGACGTTCGTAGCCGCCGAAGTAATATTCGAAGTATTGCCACATCTGCGGTTCTTCGAGCACGTTGTTGAAGGTGATTTTCACCGTGTTGTTGGTGGGGAAGCGCGTGCCGAGGGCGTTGTCGCTCTGCAAATGGAGGATGAGGCTCACCGTATCTCGGTCGATGGGGAGACTATCGCGGAGGAGCGTCACGGTCACTTCGCCGTTCACCGAGTCGGGGGCGATGCTGTAGGTCGAGGACAGGTCTTTGTAGTGCACACCTGCCTTGGCTGTCGAGGCGGGATCCACCGTAACTTTGAATTCCTGTGCCTTTTTGCTCGGGAGGCCCGAGAGGCGCACGGGAATGTGCACGGTTTGTGAAGTCATGCTCTCCGGTTGTGCGCCGAAAGAGTACTGACGCAAGGTATCGTCGGGGTTCTTGTAGTAGAAGTAGACGTTGTTTTGTCCGTGGTAGAACCCATCTTTGCTATATTCGTCGTCGTAGACGATGCTTTCGCACGATCCCAGCGCCAAAGCAGCGAGGATCGGGACGAGAAGCGTGTAGATACATTTTCATGTCGGAGTTTGGGCTTTATTGTTGCTTATTACCGAATTCCAATTCGCGTTCCGGACGCGGCAGCACGAAGATGCGCTCCTCGGGCTGGATGGTTTTGCGGCCGCGGATGTCGGTGAAGCTGCGATTGAAGTGCTTCAGAGCGAAGAACACCTGGCCTTCGCCCGGCATTTCGCGCATGCGTTCGGCCATGAGCTCCTTCTCGAAGCTTTCGCGATTGAGGAGTTTAGCGTCGTCGGCCGTGAGGGCTTTCAGTCCGCGGCTGGTGCGCACTGCATTCAGGGCGACGAGCGCGCCGGCTTTGTCCTTATCGTAGATCGACTCGGCGAGAATGTAGTACATCTCCGGCAGGCGAATCAGCGTCAACCCTTGGAGCGGAGCATTCTTGATTTCGCTTTCGTTGTTCACCAGACGTTGGAAAGTAAACGTCTGACCATTCTGACGATAGAAGGAGGAGAAACGCAAATCGGTGTTGTCCGAAGCGAAAGAACTCGTTTCGTACACCTTATCCAAGTCTTGTCTGCCCTCAGTAAAGTTACCCGACGACTGAATGGCGCCGAAGAACGTGTTGTAGACCGACTGCGAGAGGCTATTATTATAGAGGCCGAAAATCATTTCGCCCTTGGCCGGGAAGCGGCGCACCTCGTTGAAGCGCGTGGAGGGGACGAGTGCGAAATTCTGCTTCGAGTTGATCACCCGACGAGCGTATTCTGCGGCCTTGTCATAGTCGCCCATGCTCCAATACACGCGCGCTTTCGTGGCATACACGGCATAGAGATTGAACTGGCGCGGACGGGCGTAGTCGTATTCGCTTTCGCGACCTTCGACATCGGTCATTGTTGTGTCGTTGCTCAGATATTTCTCTGCTTCATCCAGGTCACCGAGGATGTGTTCGTAGGTTCCTTTGAGCGAATAGACCGTGCGGTTGGCCAGCGTGTAGGCATCGGAATAGGGCAAGCCATATTTCGCATTGGGGTTCTGGCGATAGTCCGGACAGTAGAGGCGAACCAGGTCAAAGTGCAGGAAAGCACGCAGACCGTGGGCTTCGCCGCGCACCAAACGCAAGCTGGCGTCCGACGAATTGCGCTTGTCCAGGTTGGCCAACACGTTGTTCACGTAGGAAATGGCCTCATATTGCGAAGACCAAATGTTGTCCACCGTCGAACGCACCCGCTGGTTCGTATAATCGTAGTTCAGAATTTCCGTATCGGTGTTGCTCGTGTTGAGATAACCGAACAGCTGACCGAGTTTGTCGAGGAAACCGTAAGAAAGGTTCTCGCCGTAGAGTTTAGAGCTCGCCATAGTGCCGTAAACACCGTACATGGCATCGTAAAAACCTTGCGAGCGTTTGAACTGCACGTCTTCCGGGAGCTCACCCTTGGGCTGCACGTCGAGGAAATCGTTGCAAGAAGTGGCACCCAGCGTGAGCGAGGCCACGCACAGGGCTTGAAGTATTCTGTGGTTCATGTGTCGGAAGTGCAATAAGGGTTAGAACGAGAATCGAAGAGACATTTCCACACTGCGGGCAAACGGGTAATCCAAACCACGTTCGCGCTTGATGCTGCTCAAGTAGAAGAGATCGTTGGTGAGCAGTTCGAGGCGCAGACGAGAAAGGCCCAGGCTGCGAATCTGCCAGGTGTTGAACTCATAAGCCACCGAGAGGCTTTGCAGGGTGAGATAGTTGTTTACGCCGACGAAGCGACTCGTTTGGTTCGGCGTGCCCGTGAAGGCGATGTCGCGATACTTCACGTAGTTGCCCGGCTGCTTCCAACGGTCGTCGAACACGCGGCGATCGGCGTTATATTTCGGGTTGGCACCCTCCACACGCGTCACGAGCGTCTGGTTGTAGGTCACGCCGCCCAGAGAATAGGCAAACGAAGCCGAAGCCGACCACTGTTTCCAAGTCAGGTAGGTGCTGATGCTTCCCTGAGCCCAGGGTGTTTGGTCGCCGAACTTCACTTTGTCGCGCGCATCGTAGACAAAGGTGTACGTGCCGTCGCGCTTGATGTAGATTTCCTGGCCCGTTGCCGGATCGATACCCGCAGAGGGCACCACTTTCAGGTCGGTGAGCGAACCGCCTTCCTCATATATAGGCAAAGGCTTCACGCCCGTCGAGTCGCGGTTCACGAGATTCTGGGCTTGCAGCGCGTTACTGATGCGTTTGATGCGGCCTTTGTTGTAGGCATACGTCAAAGACCAGCTCCATTGGAGGTCCTTCGTTTGGATCGGCACGAAGCGCGTGCGCAGCTCGATACCCTTGTTCTCGATGGCGCCGAGGTTCTCGCGCGCCGTCGTGATACCCACCGAAGGTGCCTTCGTTACGTTCACGAGCAGGTCGTCGGTGTTCTTGATGTAGGCGTCGAAGCTCACGTCGAGGCGGCCTTTCAGCATCGTCAGGTCGATACCCACGTTGCTACTCAGCGTGCGTTCCCAGCGCAGGTCGGGGTTACCGATCGTTTTGGGGATGGCGCCGATGCCCTTGCCGTAGTTCAGACCCGAAGAGTAGTTGTAGGACGTCATGGCCTGGTAGGGCTGGAACGAAATGTTACCCAAATAACCTACGCTCGCGCGAAGTTTGAGCAGAGACACCCCGCGGCCTTTCATAAACTCCTCGTTGTGCAGGTTCCAACCGCCACCCACACTCCAGAACGGGGCGAAGCGCGTGTTCTTACCGAACTTCGAAGAACCTTCGTAGCGGTAGATCAAATCCAGGAAGTACTTATTGTCCCACATCGTGTTGGCGTTCACGAAGAAGCCCACGTTGTGATAGATGTTGTCCTGCCCGCCGGGTTTGTCCGTGGGATATTGTGCGGCAAAAGCCGGGTGAGAGAGATCGGGAGAGTAGTAGCCGATGGAGCGATAAGACGTGTTGTCGCCGTTGTAGCTCTCGATCGTCGTACCGCCCGTCACCGTGGTGTAGAGCTTTTCGAAGAAGTTGCGGTTGTAGCTCAGCATGAGTTTGCCCGAGTAGCGGGTGAGCTTGCTGTGCCCTTCCGTCAGTTCGCCGCGTTGCGCGAGGTCGCGCTTCGTCAGCTCCGAGTAGGAGAGCGGAGAAACGAACACATTGCTGCCGTTCAGCTCTTTGGTGAACGAGAAGTCACCGTTCAGGCGCAGATCTTTGCGAATCCACACCTGCAGGCTCGTGGTGTTGAGCAGGCTGAAATTGTTGCTCTTGTTGAAATTGCCCGCCTGTGCTTCGTAGAGCGGGTTGTTGATGTTGCCCGTGAGGCTACGACGCAGCGAACCGTCCGATTCGTAGGGCGATTCATAGGGGTTCATGCTCGTATAGTCCGAGAAACTGCCGTAAGGCGACTCGGCCGAGTTGACCAGCATGAGGGTCGTATTATTATTGATGGTGTAAACCCCCGCCTTGTTGTACGAGAGTTTGAAGAAGAGCGAGAGGCGGTCGCGCTTAGAGCCCTTCATCACACCGTCGTCCGTGGCGTAACGCACACCGAGATTGTAGCGCGTGTATTCGTCACCGCCACCGTCGATGCTCAAGCTGTGGCTCTGCGAGAAACCGTTGCGAAGGGGCTTGGCCATCCAGTCGGTGTTCACACCGCTGCGCACCAGACGAGCGATGCGCTCGTACTCCTTGTCCATCAAATATTGGTTCTCCAGATTGCCCTCTGCCGTGTAAACGCCGGCCAGACGCTCGTATTCCAGCTTCTGGGCCGCGTTGAGCAGATGGTAGTCGCTCAGATCGGGCATGCTCAGGCGGTAGGTGCCGCTATAGTTGAGGCGCAACCGACCGCCCTTCATGGCTTTGGTCGTGATCACCACCACACCCGCCGAAGCCTTCGAACCGTAGAGGGCCGAAGCCGAGGCGTCTTTGAGCACCGTCACCGTCTCGATGTCGTTCATGTCCATGTCGTAGACGTAGTCGGCGCTCACTTCTGAGCCGTCCACCACGAAGAGCGGCATGTTGGCCGAGCCGTCGAACGTGGCACGGCCGCGAATGTTGAGTTCGGGCTTCTTGTTGGGGTTGGAGCCCGCCAGGTTGTTTTCCGGAATCACCAGACCCGGCACGAAGCTCTGCAAGCTTTCGAGCACATTCTTCGTGCCCACCGAAAGGAGCTGCTCTTTTTTCACCGTCGTTTCCGAACCGGTGAAGCTGCTCTTCGCTTTGTTCACGAAACCCGTCACCACCACTTCGCCCAGCGCCGTGTTGTCTTCCGAGAGCGGGATCGTGGTCGTGTTGCCCGGGAATACCGTCACGATTTGCGACACATAGCCGATGCTGCTGCACGTGATGATTTCGCGTTTGTTTTTGGAGATGATCTTGAATTCGCCGTTTTCGTCAGAATAGTAGACGCCTTTCTGGCCTTTCACCTTGATGGTGACGCCCGAAAGCCCCTGGCCGCTGGCGTCGACGATGCGACCTTTGATGACGTTGCCGTCTTCTACTTGGTCTTGGACGACAAGCGTGGGTGCAGGAGCCGAAGCTTGGGCGGCGAGAGCGGTCATGCTCGCGCCGGCAATCAGCGTGCAGAGTGGAATTAGGACTAACCTCATGTGCTTGTTCTATATGGGGTGATGGGGAAAATGGGACAATTCGCCGAAGGGATAGGGGCGTTTGAGCCGCGCTCGCCGTTGCGTTGCGGCAAGGCGGCGAACCTGTCCTGTCGTGCGAATGTGTTGCGTTTAGTTCTGCCTATGGCGGTCGGGGATTCGGCGCATGAAGAACCGAAGTCTGCCCGCCGATGAGTGCACATCGTGGGCTCTGCCAACGGAGAACGATATGCGTTATTTTGCAAATATAGAATATCTCGGTTGCTTCTCAAAGACTGAGCGCCCTTTTTTGCCCCGCAAAGCGCCAAAAAAGTGGGTTTTGTCGCTCATTGTCGCATAAAACTTTCGTTTTGCTACTCGTGTCGTGCATTTTTTGCGCCCTTTGCCGTTTCTTCGCCCGAGGAGCCGGGACAGACTTGTCGTTTTCGATGTTCCATGCGCTCGTTTTCTCCTGGTGCGCGGGGCGCGGCGGGGCATTGAGGTGGTGAGCTTGCCGTTCGGGGCGAAAAGTGAGCGGCACCGTGCCTTCTCGGGAGGAGAAAGCGCGGTGCCGCTTCGTGGGTGGGGCGTTGGGCTGCGGGGCGCTGCCGAAAGGGCGCGCGATGCGGCCGGATCAGCCGAGATATTTGAGCAGAATGCTCATGTTGGCCTCCTCGCGCAGGCGGCGCAAGGCGCGTTCTTTAATTTGACGCACGCGCTCGCGCGTGAGACCCAGGTTGGTGGCCACTTCTTCGGCCGTCATTTCCGTGCGGCCGATGCCGAAAAGCATTTTCACCACCAGGCGTTCGCGTTCCGAAAGCACCTGCAGGGCGGTGTCGATGTCCGTGGCCAGCGATTCGCGCTCCATCGAATTGTCGGTGCCCGGCGCTGAATCGTCTGTCATGATGTCGATCATCGAGTTCGTCTCGTCGTCTTGGAACGGAGCGTCCACACTTACCTTCTTGCCGCCGGCGTTGAGGCTGTCTTTGATGCGATCGAGATCGGTGTCGAGCAGTTCGGCGAGTTCTTCGGCCGAGGGGCGACGTTGAAACTTCTGTTCAAATTCCGTGCTGGCGCGGCTGATCTTGGCTTGCAGGCCCACTTGGTTGAGCGGCATGCGCACAATGCGACTTTGCTCGCTGATGGCTTGCAAGATGCTCTGCCGAATCCACCACACGGCGTAGGAGATGAATTTGAAACCGCGCGTTTCGTCAAATTTCTGAGCCGCTTTCATCAGGCCGATGTTGCCCTCGTCGATCAGGTCGTTGAGCGACATGCCTTGATTCTGGTACTGTTTGGCCACCGAAACCACAAAGCGCAAATTGGCTTCCACCAGGCGTTTGAGCGCGGCCTCGTCGCCGTGTCGAATGCGTTGGGCCAGTTCTACCTCCTCGTCCATCGAGAGCAGTTCGAGACGCCCGATTTCGGTGAGATACTTGTCGATTGCGGCATCGCCGCGGTTGGTGATGCCTTGTTGAATCTTTAGTTGACGCATGATTTCCTTTGAACTAAACGCTGTTACCGTTGAGATACACTTCGCAACGGATAGGCAAAGATACGATTTTCTGCCGGCTTTTCCAAATAAATCGGGGGCTTTCTGCCGATAGCTCCCGTGTTTTGGCAGAAAGGCCCCTTGTTTTGGGCAAAAGGCGGGGATCTTTGACGCGCCCTTTCGCGAGGGACGAAAAAAATCCCCCGCGCCGAAGGGGCAACGGGGGAGAAGGGGCGAATGGCTCACGGGCGGAGATCATTTGCCTTCGAGGGCGAGGCGAATGCGCCGCGAGAGATCGGCGTAGTGCGCGCGGGTGCCGGCGTCGGCACTGCGGGCGGCGTCGAGGCGCGTGCGCAGTTTCGTGAGCAGGGCCGTCACGTAGGCGTGACCGTCGCCCGAGGCGTCGTTTTTGTAGGCGGCAATCAGGTTGTTCACCGCACGAAGTTGCACATACATGCGCCAGGCGCTGAGCCGTGCGCCGCTTTGCGTCTCGCGGAAGAGGGTGCGCGCCAGATCGTCGGCATAGGTCGTCGGAGAGTAGGCGCGGGCGGCGGGCTGTTGCGCGGCGTTGGCGGCCAAGCGGTCGAACATCGTGCTCGAAGTGAGGTAATCTACGGCTGAGGCGACCGTGGGACGCACGCGGAGTTGGGGCATCCCGATGCGCGCACCGTAGCTCGGTGAGGTGAGCCAGGTGGGTTCGGTCAGCACGTTGCGGTCCAACCACGAGAGGGCGCGCTGTTGGCGTTCGCGCGTGTCGTAGCTGTACACGTCGCCCGCTTGTTCCACGCTTTTCACCACGCTTTTCACTCCGCCGATCTGGCGGCACACGTGGCCCACGTAGCGGCGATACTGACTCACGGCGGCTTCGTAGCCGCGCACGAGGTTATCGCCCAGGTTACCCGACTCGTAGGTCCATTCGGGGAGCGATTTCACCACGCGGCGCAGATTGAGCAGACCGTAGTCGGAGGCTTTCATCACGTCGTCGCTGAGATCTTCGGTCAGGGCGTAGGGGTTGTTGTCACGACCCTCGCCGCCGAACCACAAACGCGGGTTGTTCGTGATCGTGGCCACCGTGAGGCGGTTGAGCGTGTCGCGCTCTTCGCGTTCATTCTTCGCGTCGGGATAGTAAGTGTAGCCCCAACGGATGGCCCATTCGTCGTAATCGTTCACGCGCGGGAAGATACCGGCTTCGCCGATGTGGTCTTCGGGTTGCGCCACGTAGTTGAAACGTGCATAGTCCATGATCGACGAGGTGTGACCGTGCTGTTCCACCCACGCTTTGTCGCGCAGTTTTTCGACCGGCGTGGCGCTGCTGGCGCCCATGTTGTGGCGAAGACCGAGGGTGTGGCCGACTTCGTGCGAAGAGACGAAGCGAATGAGCTGTCCCATGAGTTCTTCGTCAAATTCCGGCTTGCGGGCGCGCGGATCGAGGGGGCCGACTTGTGTTTGGTACCAGTCGTGCAGCAGTTCCATCACGTTGTGATACCAACCGATGTGGCTTTCGATGATCTCGCCCGAACGCGGGTCGTGCACATTGGGGCCGTAGGCGTTGGGGATGGGCGAGGCGAGGTAGCGAATCACCGAGAAACGCGCGTCCTCGAGGCTCATCGTCGAGTCGTTCTCCGGCCATTCGCGCGCCTGGATGGCGTTTTTGAAACCCGCCTTCTCGAAGGCTTTTTGCCAATCCTCCACCCCGAGAATGAGATACTTGCGCCATTGCTTCGGCGTGGCGGGATCGATGTAGTAAACGATGGGTTTCTTGGGTTCAACCAGTTCGCCGCGGCGATATTTGTCCATGTCTTCGGCGCGGGGCTCCAGGCGCCAGCGCGCAATCACCTGCCGAGGCTTCACACGTTGCTGATGGTCGGCGTATTCCACGAACGACTCGGTGAAATACCCCACGCGCGGATCGAAAGTGCGGCTCCGCATCGGCACGCGCGGCAGGAGTACGAAAGAGGTGTTGAGTTTCAGTGTCACCACTCCCGTTTCGGCACCGGCGGGCAGCGAGTTGCCGGGCTTCGAAAGGAAGGTTTTCACGGTCGTCACCTCGGTGTTGATGGGAAAGGTGCGGAGGGTGTCCACATAGGAGAGCTCGGGTTTGAAATTCCCGAGGCCGAAACGCGTTTTGCTGTCGGTCGAAAGGCTCAAACCCGGGGTGTCGCCTCTGAACAGTTCGGTGGCTTTCACCGTGTAGTGGCGGCCGTCGCTGCCCCGGTTCTCGATTTTCAGGGCGGCGATGATGGGATTTTCGGAGCTGGCCTCCACGGCGCGCCAAATGGCTTGCGTGCTGTCGGCGGATGTCTCGTGCATCTGGGCGCGAAGCAGGAGCTTGTCGCCCTTGCGTTCCCACGTCATCACTTGGCGGTTGGCGAGTTCGCCGCCGTATACCCCCGCGCCGGCGGGAGTGGCCACGTAGCGCGTGGTGACCAGTAGGGGGCGTCCGAGCAAAGAGTCGGGCACCACGACAAACCAATCGTCTTTTTCGTGGCTCACGCCGAAGAGACCCGGGCGCACCGGGGCTTTTTTCTCTGCGACGGCGGGAGTCTTTTCGTCTTTCTTCTTGCCGGCCATCGCGGGTTGGGCGAGAAGGGCGGCGGCAAGGGGGAGGAGTAGATATTTATGCATGTTGGAAATGGAATAGTGGCGGGGAAGGGGGCAAAACACGCCACCCGAGATGTGACACACGGAGGGTGGGCACATCTCGGGCGGAGGTGTTGAAGGAGGCGTCCCGGCTAACGACGTCGCGGCGGGAACTACCGAAATGAAGGGGCGATCAGCGCACGAAAACCTTGCGGCCGCCCACTACATAAAGGCCTTGCGGAAGACCTACCGTGGAGGTGCCGTCGGCTACCTTGCGGCCGCTCAGATCGTAAACGCCGAGGCGTGCGGCGGCGGGGCGCATTTTCGGCGCGAAGAGGCCCGTTACTTTCTTCTCAGTCCAGGGCAGGAACGTGCGGTCGGCTTTGTCGCCCAGCAAGGTCTGCACTTTCGCTTCTTCGAACGAGGCATACACGTCGGTTGTGTGGGGCAAATTCACCGTTTGGCCCCCGTTGTCGCCCAAACGCAGGCCGGCGGCGCCCGAAACGTTCTCCCATTTGAAGAGTTGTTCCCCGGGAAGTGCCATTGTCTCCCCGGCGGTGCCGGTGCGCAGCACGTTTCCGTCTTCGGGCGTGCTACCTTTGGCCAAAGTCAGGGTCACATCATACGTGCCCGGCGTGCCGCCGAAGATATAACCCATGCTGGAGCCCGTGATCACGGAGTCGGCGACGGGATAAACGTGGTAAACGAAATCGCTCGCGGCGTCTTCGCTCAGCGAGGCCGTGGCGTAGGCCAGTTTGCCGGGATTTTCCACGCGGAAATTGCAGTCTAAGCCGAAACCGCCCAGTTGATTCTCACCGACGGTGAGCGAAAATGCGCCCGAAATCTCCTCGGCGGCGTAATAATACACGCCTTCCGATTCGCTGATGTGCACTTTGGCCACGTAGTTCTCGCGTTGCGGCGCATTCAAGAGGGCGAGCACCATGGCATTGGCGTCGAGCGTCATGCGATAGACGGGGCCGGAGAGGATAATGTTGTAGTCTTCGGCCGGTTCCTCCTGGGGTTGCGAGGGATTGGTGCCGTAGCCGATGAAATCGCCCTTCACATATACCACCGTATCCTTGGCTTGGTAGAGAGAATCGGTGACGCTCAGCAATTCGTCGGTGGTGTAAGGAGATTTTTTTGTGCCATCGCCGGCAAAAGCGGCGGTGAAGGTGCCCAAGCTCAGCGCGAGGGCGAAAAGAGTACGGGTAAAATGCTGCATAAGCGGTGAGGATTGAAAGTGAATATCGGTGCCGAAGAATGGAAAGATGTGGGCCGAACGCTGACAATTGGGATGTTTTCGGCGCATTGTCCTTTCGTTTGTAGTGAAAAACGAGGCTTTTGTCTTACCATTGGCAAAATTACCTTTTTCAATTCGAGCTGCCAACTTTTGTGAGGGATATTTCTCGAAAAATTGCGCTCTGCTCACTGAAATGCAGGGTACACTCGACACAAACGCACGATTGGGGTTGCGGAGCTTGCGGAATGTCAACCTTTGTCGTGCGTGCTTTGTGGGGCGATGCGGGGGTGCCGACGCGAAGGTGCGCACTCATTACTTATATATAAGGCGTTGTTCTATATATAAGGCGTCGTTTCGCCGGTCAAATGGCCGGCGCGTCGCCCTGTCGCTGCGGCGTTGGCGCTCGTCGACGGGAGGGCGCGGCCGACGGGGTGGGGCTGCGGAGCCCGTCGCGGAACGAATCGGTACCGCTCCCCCCTTTGGCGAACGAAAGCGGGAGCGGGCGTGCCGATCAGCGGGCGGCGAGGCGAATCCCTTCGTCGGAAAGCGTGATCAGATGCTGTTTGTAGAGCGTGCCGACGGCGCGTTTGAACGTCTTCTTCGACACTTCGAAACGTTCGGCGATGACTTCCGGCTCACTGCGGTCGGTGAAGGGCAGGAAGCCCCCCGCTTCGCGCAGCGCATCGAGGAGCACGTCGGCAAAATCGCGGAAACGCCCTTTGCCGATGCGCTGCAAACTGATGTCGAGGCGGCCGTCGGGGCGCAGTTGCACGACCGTTCCTTCCAGCACCTCCCCGCGGCGCGGCAAACGGTCGTAGGCTTCGCCCGCATAGATGAGGCCGGCGTAGGCATTGTCCACGATCACCTTCATGCCCAGGGGCGAACGCTGCCAAGCCAGGAGCTGAACCGTGCGCCCACGGTGGTAATCGCGCGACGGTGCGGGACGAAGATAGCGATCCACCTTGGCCGTGGCCGCAAGGCGCCCCGTCGCTTCGTCAATGTAGACGTAAACCACGTGGTGCTCGCCCACTTCCATCGTGCGGCGCTGTTCGCGGAACGGAACAAAGAGGTCTTTCATCACGCCCCACGAGAGAAACGCTCCGTGCTCGTTGACCCACGCCACTTCCAAGCAGGCAAAGTCGCCCACTTGTGCCAACGGACTTTCGGTTGTGGCCACCAAGCGCTCGCTTTGGTCGAGATAGACAAACAAGCGCTGCGTGTCGCCGGGTCGCCATTCGGGACGAACGTAAACTTTGGGGACGAGAATTTCGCCCACCTCCCCGCCGTCGACGTAAGCGCCGTGGTCGGTGAAGCGAGTGAGGGTGAGGGTGTTGAAACGGCCGATTTGAAGCATGGCGGGCAGGGAAGTTGAAGAGGAGAAACGGAGGAAGGGAAGAGCGTGCCGGTGCCGGCGGTGTGAAAGGAGCGTGTCGGCGCCGGCCAACGGCGGGCGGGGCGAAACGGGACGGGGGCTTAGATTTTGCGCACCTCGTCCACGCCCTCGATCGCGCCGAGGAAGCGCACAGCCGAGCGGAGTTCGTCCACCGTGTGCACAGCATAGTGCACCGTGAGCTCGACAATGTGGTCGCGGGTGGAGATGTGCAGCTCATTCATCTCCAATCCGAGTCCATCGGTGAGACTTGCGATGATGTCGTGCAGGAGGCGCGGCCGATCGACGGCACGAATGCGCGTGGCCACGGGATAAGTCACGTCGGGCTGCTCAGGAAAATCCACTTCGACGATGGCATCGCCGCGTTGGGCGGAGAGACTGATGGCGCGCGGGCAGTCTCGGCGGTGGATGGTGACGGGATCGTCGGCACTGTCTCCCACGAAACCGATCACCTCCTGCCCCGGCAGCGGCAGGCACTCGGGGCAGCGGCACGAGCCGGCCGAGGCTTCGCGGCGGAAATAGGCCTTGAGATAGTTTTTGGCCTTGAAGGTTTTGACCGCGTCGGCCCATTCGGCGCAGGGACGGGCCTGCGGATCGGTGAAGATCTCGACGCAGTTGCCGTGTTCGAGCGGAGTGACGAGCGAGGCCAGGCGGCCGTCGATGCGCGCATAGTAAGCTTGTTCGCCTTCGCCCCGCTCGAAAGCGCAATCCAGCGCCGTGGCGTGTTGCGGCAGGCGGGTGGGCGTGCCGGCCGCGTCGTAGACCGTGATGTCCTCGGCGTAGAGCGAATCGGCCACCCCTTCCATGAAGTGAATGTCGCTGCCCCCCGCCGCAATGCGCTCGAGCAGGTGGCAAAACTTGTCGATCCACTCCCGATCGCCGCGTTCGAGCAGTCGATTGGCGTCGCGCACGTCGCCGTCGGCGCGACGATTGCCGATGCGCTCGAGCATGATGCCCAGTTTCGTGCGGCGCACCATCTCTTCGGAGGAGATGTGGATCTCTTCCCACGTACCCATCTCGCCGAGCAACTGGACATGCATCGAGCGATAGCCGTTTTCCTTCGGGTGGTCGACGTAGTTCACCAGGCTGCCCGCCTTCTCGCGAAATGCGGCCGTGAGAATGCCGTAGATGCGCAGGCAGATGGTTTTGTCGGGTGCCGATTCGAGCAGCGGGGTGAGGCGGGCGCGGTCGTAGATGACCCGCACCACGTAGCGATGCTCCACGTGAGCCACGTCGCGCCCCGTGCCGCGCATGCTCCGGTCGATGCTGTAGGGCAAACGATAGCGCACTTCGGTGCGCACCTCGATGCCTTCTTCCGAAAGGAGGCGACGGATGCGCGCGGTGAGCCGATCGAGCCGGTCGGCCTGCTCGGCGCGGTCGATTTCGAGGGCGTGGCGCAGGCGTTCGTAGCGTTCCGGACAGCGAAAGCGGAAGGACAGGTTTTCCAGCTCGCGGCGCAGATTGTTCAGCCCGAGGCGGTTGGCAAAGGGGGCGTAGAAAAAGTCGGTCTCGCCGGCTATTTTCATTTGCTTGACGGGCTGCATGCTCCCCAACGAGCGCATGTTGTGCAGGCGGTCGGCCAGTTTGATGAGCACGGCGCGGATGTCGCGGCGCATCGAGTCGAGGAGCTGGCGGAAGTTGTTCTCTTGTTTGGCGCGGTCGGGGTGTCCGGGCGTGTGCGACTTGGGTTTGGTCACCACCTGCACGAGAAAGGCCACGTCGTCGCCAAATTCGCGGCGAATGTCCTCAATGCTCGTGGGCGTGTCCTCCACCACGTCGTGCAAGAAGCCGGCCGCCACCGAATTGGCGTCCATTATGAAATCTTCGGCGATGATCGTGGCCACCGCGACGGGGTGCATGATGTAGGGCTCTCCGCCTTTGCGAAACTGCCCTTCGTGCGCACGGCGAGCCAAGGCATAGGCTTGTCGCAGCAGGGCGATTTCTCCGCTGTCGAAGCGCGCGGAGAGACGCTCGAAGAGGGCTTCGACGCGAAGGTCGAGGCGGGCCACATATTCGGCGGGCGTGCAGAGAGTCACGTCGGCAGGTTGGGATACAGAGGGGGGAGGCGGAAGCGGATTTCATGGGCACATGAATGTGAGGAAGTTGCGTCAAAGTTAGCATAAATGCGCGAGACGAACAAGCACTGCGGGAGATACTTGAGGAAAGTCCCCGCCTTTTTTCCGAAAGTCCCCGGCTTTCGGAAAATAACGGGAGGCTTTCGCCCGAAAGCGGCGCGCAATCGACCGCGGTCAGCCGCGCCGGAGCTGCCATACGGGCGGCGCGCGACGACAAAAAGGGGGAATCGCAGGCGATGAGGTGCTTTTCTGCGCATTTCGGCTTTCGATTGAGAGAGAAATGGTTAACTTTGTCGCGAAAAGCGCGTTTTTAGCATTTGTTGCTCCCTCCCCGCGCCCGATGGCTCGCTCCCGCATGCCGCCTTCGCCGAACCCTCGGCGCCCCGCACGGGAAGAACGAAGCGAGGGAAGCGACCACTTTTTATATACAACGAATTTGAAAGCTCTTCCGCTCATGGAAAAAGAAAACCCCTCCCCGCATTCGGCGCCGCCGGCCGAGTTTTTTGCTCGCGAAATGGAGCGCCTTCGTGCCTGCCTCCACGGTTCGTGCACGTTGAATCCTACATCGAAGCTTGTTTGACGCAGTGGGAAACGCGCTACCCCCAATCTGCCGGTGTGGACACCGAGGCCCGGCGCCTGGGCAACGAGGTGCTCGACCAAGTGCTGCGCAAAATGAACACCCTCGCCGAGGAGGCTCGGCAGGATTTTGCCGCTACGGAGAAAGACCCCGAGGAGTGTCGCGAATATTACGCCCTCGTCGAGGAATTGATCGACCGTGCGGGCGGATTGGCCGAGTGGGAAAAAACGGATTTGGGCACCGACTTGGTGTTGCTCTACGTCGACAAGTGGAAAGCCCTGCAACAAGAGGCGCGCACCGCCTTGGAATTGCAGGACGAGGAACTTGAAATCGACGAGGACGACGCCGCCGCGTCGCGCCCGCTGCGCGCCACCTGGCAAGACACGCTGTGCAGTTTCACGCCCTTCCTGTTTTTCCTCTCGCTGGTGTTCTTCTTCGTGCGCTTCAAGGGGGCGGAAGTGCCTGCCGCCGCGGCGAACCTGTTGGACAAGTGGGCCGCTTTGACGCCGACGGTGGGCGTGTGGGTGGTGGTGCCCGCGGTACTTTTCTTCGTGGCGGCGGTGGTGAGCCTCTGCCGCGGGTTGAAAAAACTGTTTGCCGCCGCAAAGCCTTCGCCGCTCGAGGCTTTGAAGCTCTGGGCGCCCCTGCTCGTGGCCTACGTCGGGAGTGGGGTGGAGCAGTTGTTCCACATTCGCAACGGTTTCTTCACGCCCGTGCTGACTTACGGCTTCGATCCCGCGACGAACACCACCAACTGGGCGGCCACGCTCCACGCCGCTTGCGTCGTTGCCTTCGTGGTGCTGCCCTTCCTGGGCGTGATCGTGTTGCTCACCTACGTGTATAAAACGGTGAGCGGACAGCCCGCCCGGGAAACCGCGGGGCATTCAACAACAGACTACCATGGCTAAGCGCAAACGCAAGAAAAATCCCACCCTGCGCTGGGTGGTTGCCATCTTGGCCGCCGCAGGGGCTTTCGAACTGGGGGCCTTTTTCGCCAATTTCGTCGGTGGACTGCTGGCTGCGGCCCTGGCGTTCTACGTGGTGTGGAAGGCTTTGAGCTGAACCGCATTCTTTCGTGCATTGCGTGTCCGGCCGCTGCCGAACGCTCCAACGCAGGCATCCCCTCTGTCGTGTGTCGTCACACGGCAGGGGGGATGCTTTTTTTCGTGCCGCGCTTTGTGTCGTGGCAGATGGGGGGTGGGGTGTGCGGAGGCTCAGGGCAAGATGGCTTCGACGGGCAGTTCGCACTCGCCCCAGCCGAGGAGGGCGTTGAACAGGCGCAGGCGCGTGAAGTGCGCCAGGGAGGAGGGGGTGAGATGGGGGTGGGGCGTGAGCACACCGGCCGATAGGAGGGCGGCACGGTGGGTACCGGCCAGGAGAGGGGCGGCCGGTGTGTACCAGTGCGCGGTGTGCGGGTCGAAAAGGGCGAGGTTGGCCACGGTGGTGTCGGTGAGCAGACCGCGGCGCACGATGATAACGTCGTCGGCTCCGCATCGACGGGCGAAACAGGCGTCGAGTGCCGAGCGGTCGGTGAGTTTTTGGGCGTAGTCGATGTGGTCGTCGTGGACCAGGCGGAGGGTTTCGATGCGGCGCGGGGTGTAAGGCACGAGGCTGAACGAGGCTTCGCCGCGCAGGTTGTAGACCAATCGCCCGCGCAGGCGTGCAACGTCGGGTGCCCCGAGGGCTTCGTGCGCTGCCAGCGCGAGGAACCGGGACACGGTGGGCGAATCGGGGGCGCAACGGAGGGTGCGCGCCAAACGCAGGCGATGTTCGGGCAAGCGCACCAAGCGGTGATGCGCCACGAGGAAGGTTTCGAGATAAAGACTCATGGGGAGAGGAAACGGAGGGGAGGTTTTGACGTGCTGCCCCGCGCACAGCGTGTGCATCTCGCGGAGTTTCAGCGCGACGATGCGTGGTGAAGGGCGGGAGTGGAGGAGTTGTGCGCAGGCGGTGGGGTGAGAAGAAAAAAAAGCCGTGGACACTGCGAGGTGTTCACGGCTTTTTTCAGAAGGAATGTAGATCTTGTCGCACACCTCGGCATATTCGCGCTCGACTTGGCTGCACGCCGTGATGCCCCCGCCGGCTTTGAAGACGAGGCTCTCGGGCGTGTGCTCGACAAAGCGGATGAGCACGGTACTGTCGAGCGTGCGGCCGTCGCTCCACCCCGCGATGCCGGTGTACCACCCGCGGTCGTAGCCCTCGGCTTCGGCGATGAGGCGGCAGGTGGCGCGTTTCGGCGCTCCCGTCACGCTGCCGGCCGGGAGCAGGCGGAAGAGGAGGTCGCCCAAGTGGGCGGGATAGTCGGCAGGGAGGCGGCCTACGATTTCGCTACTCGTCTGGAGCAGAGCGCCGCGGTGGGTTTCGACGCGTTCGACGTAGCGGTAGCGCGCCACACGGACGTCTTCGGCCACGCGGCTCAGGTCGTTGCGCAGGAGGTCGACCACGGTGGCGTGTTCGGCGGCTTCTTTCGCGTCGGACAAGAGATGCGCTTCGGCGCCCTCGCCGTCGGGGAGCGTGCCCTTCATGGGAAAGGTGCGGATGTGGCCGTCGGCGATGCGCACAAAGGGCTCGGGCGAGAAACAAACCCACCGCTCGGGCACGAAAAGGCGGTAGCGGGCCCGCGCTCGGGCGAAGATGTCGGCGAGGGTGAGGGGCGTTTCGATGGGAACCTGTTGGGTGAGGTTGGTCAAGAAGGAGTCGCCGCGCCGCAAACCGCCTTGCACGACGGCGAAGGCGCGGGCGTAGTCGGCAAAAGCGGGGAGATGGGGCGTGAGGGTGGCGGGTTGTGCGACACCAACGCGCGGGTGGCCGACTGCTGTCGCCCCGCCGGGAGACGGAACATTGGTGACGCCGCCGAAATCATAGGCCAACTCGTCGGGCGAGAGGGCATCGAGCGGTTCGACCACGGCCTGTTCGGCCGCATAGTCCACGAGAAACACGAACGGGCGTCCTTCGGCACCGAAACGGTTGAGGCGCGCGATGGCGTCGTTGCGGTCGCGGAGGGGCAACTGGCCGAGCATCGGCGCAGCGTGGGGAAGGCTCATCGCGCGGTGGGGAGGGCGGCTTCGACCCAGCCCATCCATCCGGTGGAAAGTTCGTAGACGGTGTAGCCCTTGCGGGTGAGTTGGGCGGCGGCCTGCTTGCTGCGGTGACCGCTGCGGCAGTAGAGGGCCACGGAGCGCTGTTGGCCGAGGACTTCGGCGGCGCGACGCTCGAAATCGGGGGCGAGCACGTCGACGTTCACACTGTTCGGCAGATGACCTTCGGCATATTCAGAGGGTGTGCGCACGTCGAGCAACATCAAATCGGGCTTTTGGCGAAGCAGTTCGGAGAAATCTTGGGCACTGAGGGAGGAAAGGCCTTGCGGCGTGGAGCAGGAGAAAAGAGAGAGAGGAAACTCATGAATAGAAAGCGGGAAAGGGTGGGAAGGTGCATGGGAATGCGGGGTTGAAAAATGGGGGCCGCGCCGGGAAAGCGGGGCACCGGATGAAAAAAAAGGGATTAGAATCGCAGTTGGTAGCTGAGGGTGAAGCCTTTTTGCGCCGGAACGTAACGGCAGACGCCGCCGGCGCAGTTGTAACCGGCGCGTGTGGAGCCGTAGCCCAGCTGTAGGCGATGGCGCGTGGCGGTGTAGGTGGCGAAGGCTGCCAATAGTGCACGCTCGACGTGGTGCCACGCGCCGAAGAGGGGACGCGGGCGTTGAACTGGTCGGAGAGGGTGAACATGAAGTGGGAGGAGAGGCTCCACTCGAGGAGGCCGGCCCACCAATCGCCTTGATCTTGGCGCGTGTGCAGGTATTGCGCTTCGGCGCGCAGGGCGGTTTCGGCGTTCGCTTGCCACTGGCCTTCGAGAATGCCGACGAGGGTGTTGACGCGCCCGCCGTGTCCTTCGACGGCCGTGCGATTGATGGTTTGCGCCAGGAGGGTGGCGTGCAAACGGAGGCTGCGGTTGAGGCGGCGCTCGGCGTCGAGCGCCCATTCGCCGTAGCGCGTGCCGCCCATCGCCCAGAAGTTGCGTGCGCGGCGCCCGTCGGTGCCCATGGCTTCGGCGCCTTCCGGCCCGTCGGTGAGGGCGAGGTCGCGAATGTGCGCGGCGCGCAGGCGCAAAGTGGTGCCGTAACGACCGCCCCACGGGGTGCGGCGCGGCAAAGTCCACGCGGCTTCGGCGCGGAAGGCCCATTCGCCGGGCACATTGCACGTGGCGTAGGGATAGAGTGCGGTGAGGGCGTAGGTGGGTTGCGCGGCGAAGGGCGGAAGGTGGTTGAGGGTGGAGGCAGAGAGGGAGGCGGCGCGGCGCCCACGGAAACTCATGTTTTCGGCACGCTTGATTTGCAGCAAAAAGCTCTTGCCGCGCGTCGACCAACTCCCGCTGAGCAGCAGCGCGGAGCCGTGTCGGTAGGTGTAACCGTTGTCAAATGAGGGATCTTGTCCCTTCCACGCGTATTCGGCCAGCCACTGCCAGCGGCGGGTGTGCCAGGCGGCGCGCAAATCGAAGGCGCTGACGTCGACAGGTTGCACGAGGTTGAAACGGCGGAGGGTGAAGGTTTGTGAGAAACCGGTGGTGTCGATGCGACTCAAGGCGTCGGGCTGCTCCCGGCGCGCTACCCACGACGCGCCGAGGGTGAGTCTGCCGCGACGGGTGGGGACTTCCCATTCGCCGTCGGCACCATATATCGTGGAGGCGTCGGTTTCCCAATAATTGCGCTGGCGTCCGGCGAGCAACTTGAGGCGCAATCGGTCGAAGGGGCGCGCGGTGAGGCGCAGACCGCGGAGGTGGTTGTCGATGCCGAGCGAGGGTTCTTCGTAAGTGCGCAACACGAGGCCGGAACCCAGCTGTTCGTAGTAACTGCCGAGGGTGATTTCGGCGCGATCGAAGCGGGCGGTGGCGTAAAAATAGGGCACGCCGGCACCGCGGAAGGCGGGATCGAAGCCGGGGAGGGGCTGTTTCATGTACTCGGCGCGCAGTCCGGCTTCATAACGGCGGCGAAACGAGAGGCGGAGGTCGAGATAGGAGTTGCTGAGCACGCGATGTTCGGCGCGTTCCGTGCCGATACGCTCGTCATATTGGGGCACGAGGGCGTCGGTGCGCAGGCTGCCGTGCAATTGCAGGGCGGGTTCGGCCGAAAGCGGTGGGGCTTCGCCCGAAGGTGGGGGCGTGTTGTTCCCTTCTTGCGCGGCGATGGGCTGCGCCAGGAGAAAAGCCAGGAGCGGAAGGAGAGGTTTCATGGAAAAGGGGGGGCAAAAATCAAGGTTTGGCGATGAGTTCGCGCACTTTTTCAATGAGTTTCTCTTCGCCCCCTTCGGTATATCCTGAGCGCGAATAGGCGATTTTGCCTTTGCCGTCGAGGATAAAAACGTGCGGAATGAGGCTTACGTTGAGCGCACGGCGGAAATTGCTATTGGGATCGAGGAGCACGTCGTAAGTCCAGCCCTTTCCGTCGACGAAGGGGCGCACGCGCTCGCTGTTTTGCGCCTCGTCGATGCTCACGGCTACGAGGCGCACGCCGGTTTCTTCGCGCCATTCGTCGTAAACGTCGGCGATGGCCGAGAGTTCGCGGTTACAAGGTTTGCACCACGTGGCGAAAAAGCTGATAATGATGGGGCGCCCGGCGTTGGACAGCGTGTCTGTGCGCACAGCGCGGCCGTCGAGATCTCGCAACACGGTGGCCGGCAGCTGCGCGGCCGCACCCAGCGTGCAAAAGAAGAGGAGAAAGGCGAAAAAGAGTCGGTGCATGAGACGAGAGGATAAAGAAAAAACCGGCGGGGCCGGCACTTGCGTGCCGACTCTCCGTCAGTTCTGTGTTGGGGTTGGGGATATAAATAATGTATCTGCCCTTCGCCCACGGTCAGCCTACGCTGCCTTCGAGCGAAACGGCGAGCAATTTTTGCGCTTCGACGGCAAATTCCATCGGAAGTTTGTTGATCACGTCGCGCGCATAGCCGCCCACGATGAGATTCACGGCGTCTTCCATCGGAATGCCGCGTTGGCGGCAGTAGAGCAGCTGGTCTTCCGAGATTTTCGAGGTGGTGGCTTCGTGTTCCACCACGCTGTCGTCGTTGTCCACGTCGATGTAGGGGAAGGTGTGTGCGCCACATTCGGAGCCCAGCAGGAGTGAATCGCACGAAGAGTAGTTGCGCGCGCCGTGTGCACGGGATGCCATGCGCACTTGTCCGCGATAAGTGTTCTGACTCTTCCCGGCCGAGATGCCTTTGAGATGATTGTCGAGCTGGTATTGGGGGCCAGGTGAATCATCTTCGTACCGGTGTCCGCTTCCTGGAAGTTGTTTGTCACGGCCACGGAGTAGAATTCGGCCTGCGCGCCCTCGCCGCTGAGAATGCACGAGGGATATTTCCACGTGATGGCCGACCCGGTCTCGACTTGCGTCCAAGAGAGGCGCCCATTGCGGCCGCGCACGAGTCCGCGCTTGGTCACTAAGTTGAGCACACCCCCTTTGCCTTCGGCATCGCCGGGGTACCAGTTTTGCACGGTGGAGTATTTCACCTCCGCCTCCTCGCCTACCACAATTTCCACGATGGCGGCGTGCAATTGGTTCTCGTCGCGCATCGGAGCGGTGCAGCCTTCCAAGTAAGAAACGTAGCCTCCGTCCTCACAGACGATGAGTGTGCGCTCAAACTGTCCGGTGTTGCGCGCGTTGATGCGGAAATAGGTCGAGAGCTCCATGGGGCAGCGCACGCCCTTGGGGATGTAGACAAACGAGCCGTCGGAGAACACGGCAGAGTTGAGGGCGGCGAAATAATTGTCGGTGTAGGGCACGACCGAACCGAGGTATTTGCGCACCAGCTCGGGGTTTTCGCGCACGGCTTCCGAGAAGGAACTGAAGATGATGCCCTTCTCTTGCAGCCGCTCCTTGAAGGTGGTCTTGACCGACACGGAATCCATCACCGCATCGACCGCGACTCCGGCCAGCGCCATGCGTTCTTCGAGAGGAATGCCGAGCTTTTCGAACGTTTTCATCAGTTCGGGATCGATTTCCTTCTGCTCGTTTTTCTTTTTCGTAGGGTCGGCGTAGTAGTGAATCGCCTGATAGTCGATGTCGGGCAGCCGCACCAGCGCCCAATCCGGGCAGGTGAGCGTGAGCCAATGGCGGTAAGCCGTGAGACGAAACTGGAGCAGCCACTCCGGCTCGCCTTTCTTGTGACTGATTTGGCGGATGATGTCTTCGTTGAGCCCGGCTTCGAGCAATTCGGTCTCGACGTCGGTCACGAAACCCGCTTCGTATTTTTGTTCGGTGAAACTTTTGAGATATTCGTTGGCCATAAAGGGAAACTGCGTGGTGAGAAAACAGTGGGAGCACCCCGCCGCCGGCGGTGTTTCGCGAGGGGGCGGGCGCTTAGAGCACAAATATACAATAAAAATATGTCGTGTGCCAATTTTCCTGCCCCGTTGTTGTTTTTTTAGGCACCGCCGCCGCTTTCCTCACGCCCGGCAACGATCTGAAGACTTGTTGTGTATAATGTATAGCTTTGCGTCTACGCAAAAACACGGGGACTTTCTCTTGATTATTTCAGAAAAATGAACGCCAACTCCACAAAACTTACTATATTTGCGGTAGTAGTAACCGATTAAACCGCGATGTGATGAACAACTCGGCCTCCTCTTCAGACGCGCGCCGCCATGAGCCGCACAGCGTGGCGCTGCAAGACATGCGCCCCTACGCATTGGGGACGGAACTGCTCGACGACGAACTCCTCATCGTGGAGGATCTCGCCGCTTTGCCCGCCGACACGCAGGCGGTGCAGACCTCTTTTTTCACCGTGGGCTACTGCTCCGCGGGAGAAGCCGACTTCGTTCTCAACGATCGCACCTTTCGCGTCGAACCCGGCGACCTCTTCCTGGCGTTCGGCCAACAAACCTTCAGCGAAATCCATTTCTCGCCCGGATTCTCCGCACAGGCCATTTTCCAAAACCTCGCTTTCGTGCAGGAAACCCTCATGTCCATGACGCAGCTCTGGCCCTATCTGCTCTCGCTCATGGAGCAACCCGTGCTTTCGCTCAACCCCGAGGAGAAACGCCGAGTCCTGGCCGACTATCGTGCCCTGCACACCCGCATGCTCGACAACAAACACTGTTTCGCCCGCGAGGTGATCAAAACTTGCCTACAGAGTTTCTATCTCGACCTCTGCCAATTGCTCGAAGAGCGGGGCGCGCGCCGAGAAACCTTCAACACGCGAACATTCAACATCTTCTATCGCTTCATGCAACTGCTCTCTCGCAATTTTGCTGAGCAGCGCAGTGTGAATTGGTACGCCGATCAGCTGCAACTCACCCCTAAATATCTGTCGCAGCTCATTAAAAATGTGAGTGGCCGCACTGTGGGCCAGTGGGTCTCCGTGTTGGTGGTGATGGAAATCAAGAGTCTGCTGCGCAACACCGATTTGAGCATCAAAGAAATCTCCTCCGGCATGAATTTCCCCTCGCAGAGTCTCATGGGGCGCTACTTCAAAAACTACACCGGACTCTCTCCGCTCGACTACCGCCGACATTGACGCCCCTCCCGCTTCGGCGAGGGCGCAGCCCCGGAGAAGCACACCATTGCGCCGTCGCGAATGCGCGAAAGGCCGCCGAACACGAACCAATCTGACGCAGAAGCCAATAACGGCAGCCCGATAAAAAAACGACATCGCACACATTATATATATAGTTCAACCGCCTTAATACAGAAAAGAATTATGTATGCGCTACAAAATGAAAACTTGCGACTCGAAGTCTCGGCTCGAGGCGCAGAAATCCAAAGTCTCGTAGACCTCAACAGCGGCCGCGAAATCATTTGGCAAGGCGATGCCGCCTATTGGAACGGCCGTTCGCCCATTCTCTTCCCCATCACAGGCGGACTGTGGGACGGGACGTGCCGACTCGACGGCCGCAGTTACCAAATACCCAAGCACGGTTTCGTGCGCCGGAGAGATTGGCAGTTGGTGGAGCAGGGTGTCGATTTTCTGCACCTGGCTGTGGAGAACACCGATGAGGAACTTCGGCAGTTTCCTTGGCCCTACCGCCTCGAAGTGGTCTACACCCTGCGCGGACGCTCCCTCCGCGCCGATCTCCGCGTGGTGAATCGCTCGCTCCACAGCTCCATGTGGTTCCAAGTCGGGGCGCATCCCGCACTCAACCTCCCCGACTGGGCCGAGCACGGCCAGCACGTCGCCGGTTTCCTCCGCTTCGAAGGCACACCCCGCGACATGCTGCGCGCCGGCCGCCAGGGCTGCGTCGAACCCGGGCGTGTGCCCATCCCCTGGAGCAAGAATCTGCAAACCCTCGCCGCGTTGGCCTTCCACCAGATGGGCAATGCGCTCGTGCCCATCGAAGTGAGCACCTTCGCCAACGAGGCTTTGATCTTCGATGGCCGCCAGGTGGAGGCCGTAGAGGTGCTCGATCGCAAGCGCAGGCGCTTTGCGCGCGTGGCTTCCTCCGCACCCGTCTGGTTGGTCTGGCAACCCGCCGGCCGACACGCCCCCTTTGTCTGTGTAGAACCCTGGTACGGACTGCCCGATCCCGTCGATTTCGACGGCGAAATGCCCCAACGACCCGAAATCCAACGCGCTGCACCCCGCGAAACGTGGGAAGGCTGGTGGACTTTGGAGGTCTGAACTTGGTGGAAAAGCCGATATTACGTATATTTGCCCCACGCGCCGCGCACTACTTCGACGAGGTTTGCGCGGCGCGTGCCGCATGTGCGGGCTGCAACCCGGTGCGGCGCCCCGAAATGTTCCCCGTTTTTTCAATTTTCTCCCCATGTTTTCCCGTATTCTCCCCTTGTTTCTCTCGCTACTCGCCGTGCTTTCTGCCGCGGCACAGCGAGAAGTGCCGCGCATCGACATTAAATTGGCCGACGGCATCACGCTTTCCGACCTCGAAAGCAGCAAAAAAACGTGGCGACGCGCACAAATCACCATTCATGCCGCCGGAATCGGGAAAAACATCACCGATTCGGCCAAAGTGCGCGGGCGAGGCAACACCACGTGGTCGATGAAGAAAAAGCCCTTCCGCTTTAAGTTCGACAAGAAGCAAAGCCCCTTCGGATTGGCCAAGGGAAAAAGCTGGGTGCTGCTGGCCAACTTCCTCAGCGATGCGCAGTTGAACAACGCCATCGCCATGCGCACCGCCCAACTCGTGGGCGCCAGCCACGCCAACCACATGATTCCGGTGGAACTCTACATCAACGGCTCCTACCGCGGCCTTTACAACCTGACCGAGCAGGTGGATTTGGCCTCCCAACAGCGTCGTTGTGTCCGATGAGTCGAAGGCCGCGCTCCTCGAGTGGGACACTTACGACGGCGACCCCAAGCGCGACAGCACCTACAAGTTGCCCATCGACCTCAAAGCCCCCGAGCTCGACGACTATGTCAAAGCGCACGGCAAAGAAGCGGCGGCGCGCTATGAACAAACGCTCAACAGCGAGGTGCAAAAGCTCACCCGCGCTGTGCTTTCCGAGCGCACTGCCGAGGTGGTCGACGTGCCTTCGCTCGCCGCCTTCTACTATGTGTTCGACCTCACGGGCAATCTCGAATTGCGCCACCCGAAGAGCGTCAATGTGTGGCGTGCCGACATCTTCGACCCGCAGTCTAAGTGGGTGTTCGGCCCCGTGTGGGACTTCGACTGGGCCTATGGTTACGAGCACACCGGTGCCTTTGCCACGATCAACCCCCAGTTTGACCTCCTCGACGGGAAAGGCCCTAACGGCCCCGGCCGCAACTTCTTCCGCCACGCCATGCGCGGATCGCAAGAGGTGGCCACCGCTTACAATGAGTTGGCGCAGCGCTTTGCCAAGCAGGGCGGCATCGACTCGCTCTGCAAGTATATCGACGAATATGCCGCTTGGATCGCCCCGGCCGCCGAACGCGACTTCAATCGCTGGTGGAAAGGCAGCCCCGACTACACTTCTCTCGCCGCACTGATGAAGGCTTGGCTCAGCGAGCGCGCCACTTACATCGCCGAGCACCCCATCGGCTATGTGCCCACGGGCGTGCGTGCCGTGTCGGCGGCCACGCGGAGCGAAGAGGCGCCGATCTATACGCTCGACGGCCGCCGTCTTTCGCCCATCGCACCCCGACCTGCGGGCGTTTTACTCCAAGGGGGCCGCAAAATCGTGGGCACGCGCCCCTGATCTTCCCCCGCTTTTTCACCTGTAAACTCTACTTTCCTACTGCACATGCCGGTCAAAGCTGACAAAGACCTCAAACTCTACTATTCCATCGGCGAAGTGGCCGAGATGTTCGGCGTGAACGACACGCTGCTCCGCTTCTGGGAACGCGAATTTCCGCAGATCTCACCCAAGAAGGGCGCACGCGGCATTCGCCAATACACGAAACGCGACATCGAAACCGTGCGCGTGGTCTACAACCTGGTGAAGGTGCGCGGACTCCGCATCGAGGCCGCGCGCGAAGCCCTGCGCAACAACTACAATGCCACGGCCAGTGCCACCGAAGTGGTGGATCGCCTGCGCGCCATCCGCGAGGAACTGGTGAGCATCCGCGAGGAACTCGGCAGTTTGCAGTGAACCCTTGTCTTTTCGCACCCCTGCCGCCGCTCATCTCTCCGAGGTGGGCGGAGGCAGGGGCTACTTTTCTGAACACCATCTCCTATGGCCAAAGCAAAAACCGCCTACGTCTGCGACGTGTGCGGATACGACACACCGAAATGGGTGGGCAAATGCCCCTCGTGCGGAAGTTGGAACACGATGAAGGAATTTACCGTCGCTCCGTCCTCGCCTTCGCGCGCCGCCGCCGTGGTGCAGCAGGCCGGATTGCACCGCGACACGCCGCATCCCGTGCCACTTTCGCAAATTGACGCCGCCGAAGAACCGCGACTCGACACGCACGACGCCGAACTCAACCGGGTGCTCGGCGGGGGCATCGTGCCCGGCAGCCTGATCCTCCTGGGCGGCGAACCGGGCATCGGGAAAAGCACGCTCTTGCTCCAAACGGTACTCGGCATGGCGGAGCGCCGCATCCTTTATGTGAGCGGGGAGGAGAGCGAACGCCAAATCAAACTGCGCGCCGACCGCCTCTTGCCCGAAAATGCTGCCGCCGACGGCATGCTCCTGCTCTGCGAAACGCGCATGGAGCGCATCTTCGAGGAGGTGCGCGCCGTCCGCCCCGAATTGCTCATCATCGATTCGGTGCAAACCATGCACACCGAGACGGTGGAAAGCTCGCCCGGCAGCGTAACCCAGATACGCGAATGCGCCGCCGCCCTACTTAAGTTCGCCAAGGAGCAGGGGGTGCCCGTTTTGCTCATCGGCCACATCACGAAAGAGGGAAGCATCGCCGGACCGAAGGTGTTGGAGCACATCGTGGACTGCGTGTTGCAGTTCGAAGGCGACCGCCATTATTTCTATCGCATCCTCCGCAGCATCAAAAACCGCTTCGGCTCGACGGCGGAGCTGGGCATTTACGAAATGAACGCCAACGGTCTGCGCCCGGTCGACAACCCTTCGGAGTTGCTCCTCACGCAGCACGACGAACCCCTCTCGGGTGTGGCGATTTGTGCCGCCCTCGAGGGCGTGCGCCCCTTCCTGATCGAGACGCAGGCCTTGGTTTCGACCGCGGCCTACGGCACGCCGCAGCGATCGGCCACCGGTTTCGACCTGCGCCGCCTGAATATGTTGTTGGCCGTGCTCGAAAAGCGCGTGGGCTTCAAGTTGGGAGCGAAAGATGTGTTTCTCAACATTGCCGGTGGCCTGCGGGTGACCGATCCCGCGATCGATTTGAGTGTCATCGCGGCGGTGTTGTCGAGCAATGTCGACACGCCCATCGATCAGGACGTGGCCATGGTGGGCGAATGTGGCTTGAGTGGGGAGATTCGTCCCGTGACGCGCATCGATCGCCGCATTGCCGAGGCCATGAAATTGGGCTTCCGCCGTTTTCTCCTCCCGGCGCAGAACATGAAGTCGCTCGATGCGGCCCGTTTCTCGGGCATTGAGCTCGTCCCCGTCTCGCGTGTCGAGGCTGCCCTGCGCGAGCTGTTCGGATAGGGGGCTGTTGTTGCTCACTTTCCGAGCCTTGCTTGCGCCAAGAGGGCTTTTTCCTTTCTTTCGCCTTGCTGCGAATAGCCAAAACGAGGCGGCCGTTGTGCATCAACGGCCGCCTCGTTTGTTTTGATCGAAAGAGATTATGTTGAATTTCTCGACAAAAGTTGGCTTCTTTCCGTCGAGCCGGCGAAAGTCGTCGCGGAAGAAGTAAAAAAAGAGCGCGCACCGTGGAAAGGTGCGCGCGAAGGATCAGCGGATGAAGAGGAGCTCGCGATATTTGGGGAGCGTCCACATTTCGTCCTCGACGATGAGTTCGAGTTTGTCGATGTGGTAGCGGATGGCGTGCAAGAAAGGCTCGACCTCGTCGTGGTAGGCCACGGAGAGGGCGCGGATGTCGGTGAGACGATTCACCTCTTTGCGCTTTTCCACCATCTCCTCAACGGCATTGACGATGAAATCGGTGTGGAGATTGATCTTTTCGATGAGCGTGACGTTGTAGGCGCTGAGTTGTGCGGCTTTCTCGGGCGGAAAGGCCGACATGATCTTGCTTACATTGTCGACCAGCACGCTTTGGTACTTGGTGGCGACGGGAATGATGTGGTTCATGCACAGATCGCCCAGGACACGGCTTTCGATCTGGATCTTTTTGTAGTAGATCTCGCGCTTGATCTCGTTGCGGGCGGCAAGTTCGTTGCGCGTCATGACGTGCATGCTTTCGAACATGCGCACGGAATCCTCGTCGGTGTAGCGGTCGTAGATGACCGGGCAGCTGGTTTCGCAGTCGAGACCGCGGCGGGCGGCTTCGGCCTTCCACTCTTCGCTGTAGCCGTTGCCGTCGAAATGGATGGGGCGGCAGGTGCGGATGTCGTCGCGCAGGGTGTTGAGGAGGGCTTCTTCGGTGCTTTGGCCGGCGGCAAGGAGGGCATCGACGCGCACCTTGAAGTCAGTGAGCGCTTCGGCCACGGCGGTGTTGAGCACTATGAGGGCGCTGGCGCAGTTGGCCGACGAGCCGACGGCGCGAAACTCGAAGCGGTTGCCGGTGAAGGCGAAGGGCGAGGTGCGGTTGCGGTCGGTGTTGTCGATGAAGAGCTCGGGAATCTGCGGAATGTCGAGTTGCACGCCCTGTTTGCCCGCCATGGGAGCGAGCGGGTCGGCCGACTGTGCGACGCGGTCGAGGAGTTCGCTCACTTGTTTGCCCAAGAACGAGGAGATGATGGCGGGCGGGGCTTCGTGACCGCCGAGGCGGTGGGAGTTGCCCGCGCTCATGATACTGGCTTTCAACAGGCCGTTGTGGCGATAGACGCCCATGAGCGTGGCGACAATGAAGGTGAGGAAGCGAAGGGTGTCGCTTTTGGAGCGACCGGGGGCGTGAAGAATGACGCCGGTGTCGGTGCAGAGCGACCAGTTGCAGTGTTTGCCGCTGCCGTTGATGCCGGCGAAGGGTTTCTCGTGGAGTAGGCAGCGAAAGCCGTGTTTGCGCGCCACTTTGCGCATGAGCGAGACGAGCAACATGTTGTGATCCACAGCCAAATTGCACTCTTCGTAGATGGGGGCGAGCTCAAACTGATTGGGGGCCACCTCATTGTGGCGCGTCTTGCAGGGAATGCCGAGACGGAGGGCTTGAATTTCGAGATCGCGCATGAATTCGGCCACGCGCTCGGGGATGGCGCCGAAATAGTGGTCTTCCATCTGCTGATTCTTGGCGCTGTCGTGCCCCATGAGGGTGCGTCCGGTGAGCAAGAGGTCGGGGCGGGCGGCGTAGAGCCCTTCGTCCACGAGGAAGTACTCCTGTTCCCAACCGAGGTTGGTGTGTACGTGCACGGGCTCGTCGTAGAAATAGGCGCAAACGGCTTCGGCGGCGTGGTTGACGGCGGCGATCGACTTCTTGAGCGGGGCTTTGTAGTCGAGGGCTTCGCCGGTGTAGCTGATGAAGACGGTGGGAATCATCAACGTGTCGTCGATGATGAAGACGGGGCTGGCGGGATCCCAAGCGGAGTAGCCGCGCGCCTCGAAAGTGGAGCGGATTCCGCCGTTGGGGAAGGAGGAGGCGTCGGGTTCCTGCTGGACAAGGAGCTTGCCGGCGAAGTCTTCGATCATGCCACCCTTACCATCGTGCTCAACAAAGGCGTCGTGCTTTTCGGCGGTGCCTTCGGTGAGGGGTTGGAACCAGTGTGTATAATGCGTGACGCCCATCTCGACGGCCCACTGCTTCATGCCTTGGGCGATGGCATTGGCGGTGTGCATGTCGAGTGGGCGTCCGGTGTCGAGGGTCTCGGCATAGCGCCGATAAACGTCGAGCGGAAGATACTTTCGCATCTTGTCCTGGTTGAAAACATAGGTGGCATAGTACGCCGAAGGGCGTTCGGCCGGGGCGGTCACGGGGACGGGGCGCTTCTTGAAGGCCTCTTCCACCACTTTGAAACGGAGTGTGCTCATGTGAGTTGCCGGGGTGCCGCGTCGCGAGGGCGGGCACGTTTGTGGGTTGGGGGGAAATGAATGGGTGTTGGCGTTAAGCCGGAGCAAAGGTACAAAAAAACACCGCCTCCGTTTGCAGAGTCGGTGTGTTTTGTGGGGGATTTTTCGCCGCCGAGGGGCCCCGGGGCGTTTTGCCCGGCACAATTGCGGTGCGGCGGGGGAGGGGGTGGTCGATTTCAGTCCACCACGCGGCCATCGGCGAGGCGAATGCAGCGATCGGTTTGGGCGGCAAATTTTTCGTCGTGGGTCACGATGACGAAGGTTTGGTCCAATTCGCGGCGCAGACGGAAGAAGAGGGCTTGCAGTTCGGAGCGGTTGTGCGTGTCGAGCGAACCGGTGGGCTCATCGGCGAAGACAATGTCGGGACGGTTGGTGAGGGCGCGCGCGGCGGCCACGCGTTGTTGTTCGCCGCCTGAGAGTTCGGTGGGTTTGTGCTCGGCGCGCGCCGTGAGCCCCATAAAGTCGAGCAGTTCGGCGGCACGGTTGGCGGCGGCGCGCTTGCTTTGTCCCGCAATGAGGGCCGGCAGCATCACATTCTCCAGGGCGGTGAACTCGGGCAAGAGTTGGTGGAACTGAAAGATGAAGCCGATGTGCTGATTTCTGAAGCGCGAGAGGGCGGCATCGCCCAGGCGCGTTACGTCGGTATCGGCCAAGGTGATGGAACCCTCGTCGGGGCGCAGCAAAGTGCCCATCACTTGGAGCAGGGTGGTCTTGCCGGCACCCGAAGCGCCGACGATGCTCACCATTTCGCCGCGGGCGATGTCGGTGTCGATGCCTTTGAGCACTTCGAGAGCGCCAAACGATTTGTGGATGTTGCGGATGGAGAGGATGGACATGGGGAGGAGTTTTGGGGAATGACGAAGGAGGGAGAAGAGGACAGGGTGCTGCCGTTCAGCGGTCGGAGAGGGTGAGGGCGTTGCGCCCGTCGGCACTCGAAGACGAGGAGCCGAGCGCCGCGGGGACGATGAGCATCCAACTGCGGGCGGAGAAATAGCGCTCGAGCTGTCCGGGGATGTCCTCGAGGCGGCGGTGGTAGGACGGCATGCCGCGGCGGGCGAGCACAAACACGGCCATGTGGTCGGGACGGGTGCGGGCAGCCACGCCGGCCAAGCCTTCGGCGGGCGTAAACTTGTGGAAGTCGGCCGAGAGGCTCCGGCGTTCTGCCTGCCAAGCGCCCTCGACGGCGCGGAGTGTCCGCTCTTCGCCGTAGACCGATACGCGACAAGCGGTTTGTTCGGCCAGGGTGGCGATGCGTCGGCACCAGTGTTTCAATCCCGGATCGAACTCTCCGCGCGGCGGCACGATGACATGCAGGCGCCGCAGGGAGTGGATGGGCACGAGCGGCCGGTAGATCAGAATTTGTTGGGAGGAAGAGGCGATGAGGTCGGTGGCAAATTTGCCGTAGAAGGTTTCGCCGATGTGTTTCTTGCTGTGGAGACCGATGAGAATGTCGGTGGCTTCGTGTTCGCCCGCGGTGTGTATGATGCCGGTCACGGCATTCACCGAACGCCGGCAGTGGGTTTGCATGCGCACTCCCACGGTGGCGGCCATCTTGGCGGCGTAGTCCAGGCTGCGTTGCGCCTCGTTTCGCCGTTCGGCATCGTCATCGAGCATCACACTCACCGCGGTGAGCTGCGCCGTCGGGCCGTGGCTGCGCAACATCAGGGCCATGTTGGTGAGCGGAATGAGCATGTGCGGGTTGCTCAGCGCCACAATGAGCGAATCCTTGTCGGCCGATGCGTCTTCTTGCGCCGCTTCGCCCGAGAGAACGAGCTTGCGCGCGGCGCGTTCGGTGAGGGTTGAGGCCACAATGCACGAACCCAGAATCAGAAACATCGAGGCGTTGATGATCTCGTCGCCCAGCAGGTGAGTGCCGTCGGGGAGAATGATTTCGTAGCCCACAAGCGCGATGGCCAACGTGGCGGCCGCGCGCGCAGTAGAGAGGCCCGACACCAATTGGGCCTCGCCCGCGCTGAAACGCATGAGGCGAAGCGTGTGGGCGGCGAGGATTTTGCCCGCGGCGCCGGTGAGAATCATCACGCCGGCGGTGAGGAAAATGCCATAGTCCGCAGCCATGGCCTGCACATTGATGATCATGCCCACGCCAATCAGGAAGTAGGGGATGAAAAGGGCGTTGCCCACAAATTCAATGTGGTTCATCAGCGGACCGGCGGGGGGGGGATTTCGCGGTTGAGCACCAGCCCCACCAAGAATGCTCCCAAGATGCCTTCCATACCCACCCATTCCATCAGGCCGGCACCGAGGAAAACGAGTGTCAACACGAAGATATATTGCACCACATTGTCGTCGAAACGGCGGAAAAAGCGGCGGCAAATCCACGGAAATACCACGACGATGCCCACACTCAGCCCCACCAATCGCGCGCCGAGCAGGAAAAAGTTGAAACCCTCCCCGACCGGTTTGTAAGCGCCCCCCACAATGGCCAGTACCAAGAGGGTTAGCACATTGGTAATAATGGTAGCGCCCACGGCAATGCCCACCGATCGGTGTTTGGAAAGGCCCCATCGCATCACCACCGGGTAGGTCAGCAGCGTATGTGCCGCGTACATCGACGCCACCAGCAGACCTGCCGGCCAACTCATGCCGAGCCCCCACACATTCACCCCCAGGCCGAGGGCAAAAGGCAGCGCAAACGAGATGAGACCAAAGGCGAGGGCCACATAACGGTGGCGCATCACGTCCGTTAGGTTCATGCTAAGCGACGCCATGAACATGATATAATAGAGTCCCACCTTACCGAAGATCTCAAAACTGGCGTCGCGGTTGAGCAAGTGCACGCCGTGCGGACCAATCACCACACCTACCACAATTAAACCCACAATCGAGGGCACACGAAGCCGTTCGAGGAGCATGGGTGTGAAGAGAATCACACCCAACACCACGAAGAAGATCCAAGTTGGGTCGGTGATGGGAAGCGGAATAAACGACATATGCACTGCACAATGGCCCGAAATCGGGACGTTGGAGCGGCAAAGTAACAAAAAAAAATGGCATACCGCGCGCGAAATACGGGATTTATCGATACTTTTGCAGACAGTATTTCTACAAAAATCTCCCGACCCGATCGCCTTTGCCCCGTGCCGCGGCGCATCGAGCCGACGAAAATTATTTTTCCATCCTATGAACGTAGCCATTGTAGGCGCCAGCGGTGCCGTGGGCCAAGAGTTTCTCCGCGTACTGGCCGAACGCAAGTTTCCCATCGACGAACTTCGACTCTTCGGTTCGAAACGTAGTGCCGGCAAAGTCTATCGTTTCGGCGATCGCGACGTAACAGTGCGCGAACTGTGCCACGACACCGACGATTTTCGCGGCATCGACATCGCCTTCACCAGCGCCGGCGCAGGCATCTCGCGCGAGTTTGCGGCCGACATCACCCGTTTCGGTGCCGTGATGATCGACAATACCAGCGCCTTCCGCATGGATGAGGACGTGCCCCTCGTGGTGCCCGAGTGCAACGCCGCAGATGCCCTCAACCGCCCCCGTGGCATCATTGCCAACCCCAATTGCACCACGATTATGATGGTGGTGGCGCTCCAAGCCATCGAGCAACTGAGCCACATCCGCCGTGTGCACGTGGCCAGTTACCAAGCAGCCTCCGGCGCAGGCCAAGCTGCAATGGACGAACTCGAGGCCCAGCACCGCGCACTCGCAGCCGGCGAAAAAACCCACGTTGAGAAATTCGCCTATCAGCTGGCTTACAACGTCATTCCCCAGATCGATGTCTTCACCGACAACGGATATACGAAGGAAGAGATGAAGATGTACAACGAAACGCGCAAGATCATGCACTCCGACATCGAAGTGAGCGCCACTTGCGTCCGCGTTCCGGTGATGCGCAGCCACTCCGAAGCCATTTGGGTGGAGACCGAGCGCCCCCCTCTCCGTCGAAGAGGTGAGCCGCGCCGTGTCGGACGGCGAAGGCCTCACGCTGCGCGACAATCCCGCCGAGCGCGAATATCCCATGCCCCTCTTCCTGGCCGGTTGCGACGATGTTTACGTCGGCCGCATCCGCAAAGACCTCGCCAACCCCAACGGCATGACCTTCTGGCTGGTGAGCGACCAAATCAAGAAGGGAGCTGCGCTCAACGCCGTGCAGATTGCCGAGTGGCTCATCGCCCACAACGGCCTGAAAGCCTAAGCCCCGCTGCACCTCATGCCCTATGGCGCTGTCGCACACCGCAATGTGCCGAAACAGCGCGCCCTGTTCCCACTCCCCAACGGCCAAACCGCCGACAGACACCCCGTGTGTCCGTCGGCGGTTTGGCCGTTTTTTTGTGCCGGTTCGCGCCGTGGGAGGCAAACCCCCGGTGAGGGCGGTAGGGCTTGCGCGTTTTTGCGCTCGAGTGTACAATAAAAAGCAAAAAATGCCGCCGAATGAATGAAATTTGCAAACTCAAACTTGCTTTCTCGGCGCAAAGCAGGCAAAAATCGCCCGATTGATTATCTTTGTGCTGAAAAGTCCCCAACTTTTGGGGGCACACCGCTTCGGAACGCGCCGGCAGCGGTCGACCATCGCCACGCCCGCGCAGCGCACGCCCCGCAAGTCGGACAACAACCGCACCGACGGTCACAACCGCACACATTATTTATATAGCAGCCTCGACAAAATGAAGAAGACCCTCCTCACTTCCGCCTTTGCCCTCCTGGCCCTCGCGGCCAACGCGCAGCAAGTCACCTCGCCCGACGGCAAAATGAAACTCGACTTCCGCATCGATGGCGGTCGACCCACCTACACCCTCACCGTCGACGGCCGAACCGTCATCGCTCCCTCCCATCTTGGCTACAAATTCAAGAGCAATAGCAGCGAGCAAAACTCCTTCTCGGAGGTGAAGTCCGATATGCCCAAGGACCAAAACGCCGAGCAAAAAGCCGATTGCTACAGCGGCTTCCAACTCCTGCGCTACGAAAACAACAGCTTCGACGAGACTTGGCGACCCGTGCTGGGCGAGGAGAGCAGCATTCGCAATCACTACAACGAACTGCTCGTGTGTCTCAAACAGTCGAAGAACGATCGCTTCATGAACATCCGCTTCCGCCTCTTCGACGACGGACTCGGTTTCCGCTATGAGTTCCCCGATCAGAAAAAACTCACCTACTTTGTCGTGGCCGACGAGCTGACGGAATTTGCCATGACGGGCGACCACACCGCCTGGTGGGTGGCCGGCGACTACGACACCCAAGAGTTCGAATACCAGCAGACGAAACTCTCCGGCATACGCGGACGGATGCAAAAGGCCATCCAAGCCACCTCTTCCAGCACCCCCGCCGGGCCCACCACCGTGCAGACCGCGCTGCAAATGCGCACCGCCGACGGCCTGTATGTCAACCTCCACGAGGCCGCCTGTGTGGACTATCCCACCATGCACCTCACCTACAACGAGCAAAACAACACTTTCGTGAGCCACCTCACCCCCGATGCGCGCGGCGACAAGGGCTATCTGCAAACGCCCACCAACTCGCCGTGGCGAACCGTCATCGTGGGACGAAAAGCCACCGACATTCTCGCCAGTCGCATCACCCTCAACCTCAACGAACCCTCCAAAATCGACGACACCTCGTGGATTCACCCCGTGAAATACGTGGGCGTGTGGTGGGACATGATCACCGGACGCGGACAATGGGCCTACACCGACGCCGTGAGCAGCGTGAAACTCGGCGAAACCGACTATTCCAAGCTCCCCGCCTCGCCCAAACACTCGGCCAACACGGCCAATGTGAAGCGATACATCGACTTTGCCGCCAAAAACGGACTCGATGCCGTGCTCGTCGAGGGTTGGAACCAAGGATGGGAGGACTGGTTCGGGCATCAGAAGGACTATGTCTTCGACTTCGTCACCCCCTATCCCGACTTCAACGTCAAGGAACTCCACGAATATGCCAAGGCGCACGGCGTGAAGCTCATCATGCACCACGAAACCTCCTCGTCGGTGCGCAACTATGAGCGACATCTCGATGCCGCCTACCGCTTCATGGTCGACAACGGCTACGACGCCGTCAAGAGCGGCTATGTGGGCGACATCATCCCCCGCGGAGAGCACCACTACGGCCAGTGGTTGAACAACCACTACCTCTATGCCGTGAAGAAGGCCGCCGACTACCATATCATGGTCAACGCCCACGAGGCCACACGCCCCACCGGTCTGTGCAGAACCTACCCCAACCTCATCGCCAACGAGAGTGCGCGCGGCACAGAGTACGAGGCGTTCGGCGGCAACCCCGTCAACCACACCACCATCCTCCCCTTCACCCGCTGCATCGGCGGACCGATGGACTACACTCCGGGCATCTTCGTGATGGATCTCCAACAGATGAGCCCCGACAACAAGAGCCACGTGCGTTCCACCCTGGCCCGCCAATTGGCCCTCTACGTCACGCTCTACAGCCCCCTGCAAATGGCCGCCGACGTGATCGAACACTATGAGGCCCGCCCCGATGCCTTCCAATTCATCAAGGATGTGGCCCTCGACTGGGACAAGAGCCTCTATCTGGCCGCCGAACCCGGCGAATATGTCCTCACCGCCCGCAAAGCCAAGGGCAAGGACGAATGGTATGTGGGCTGCACCGCAGGCGACAACGGCTACAAAACCAACCTCCCGCTCGATTTCCTCACGCCCGGCCGCAACTACACCGCCACCCTCTACATGGATGCTCCCGGCACCGCCTGGAACAAGCGCCCCGAGGCCTATGTGATCAAGAAAATGACCGTCAACCGCAACACGGTGCTCAAGCACCTCGTGGCCGGCGCGGGCGGCGGATTCGCCATCTCCATCCGGTAGGCCCTTGCCCGCCGCTTTGTCACGGCGCTTGCCGGCCTCTCGTCGGCAACACCCCCGCTGTGGGCGAAAAAGCCCGCGATTTTCACACAAAGCCCCCGCGTTTCGACAGAAACACGGGGGCTTTTTTGCGCCTTCCGGGCCGTCGAAGAGCGAAAAAGCCCTTTTTCACGCGGCGAAATGCGATATTTCGGCAATCCGCTTGATCTTTGTCGAAAATAACGCTAACTTTGCCGTGCGACGATCCGTCGCCCAACGAAACAACAGTGTAAAAACTTCCCCATCACACCCGATATGAAACGTATCTACCTCTTCGCGCTGGCCGTCGGTCTGAGCTTTGCCGGACTTTCGGCGCAAACCACCGACCGGAGCGCCTATGGCAGCCCGATGGGCAGCATTGTCACCGATCGTGACCTGCCCGATCTCATCGTCTTGCGCGACGGCATGAGTGCCAAGTGCCGCGTCATCACCTACGTGCCCGGACAGCCCGTCAAAGTGCTCCTGGCCGATGCCAGAGTGCGTGTGTATCGACCCGAAGAGGTGGCACGTGTGGAGCGTGGCAAGCCTGCTGTCACCCCCGTGCGCGGTGCCGCCGAGAGCGAAAGCCCCGCTACCGTCAAGCCCGCCGAAACTGTCGTGACGCCCCCTCCCGACCGCGCCCCAACCCGCGCAGAAGGACGAGACGACAGCCGCCGAAATTCAGCCCGCCGCAGCCGCCGGACAGTACGATGCCGACTACGTGGTGCTCAAGAGCGGCCGCACCATCAAGTGCAAGGTGCTCGAATCGAACGACGAAGGGGTGCAAATCGAAATGACCGACGGCACCATCTACTACTATCGCGCCGTCGACGTGGAGCGTGTGGAGCGTCGTCCCGACAAGAAGGCTGTTGAGGCCGCACGCGACGTGATTGTGCTCAAAAACGGACAGAAAGTGCAGGGCACCGTGCTCGAGCGCAGCATCAATGCCCCCATCAAGCTCCGCAATGTCTACGGACAGGTCTTCACTTACAAGTGGGATGAGGTGGAACGCATCCTGATCGACCAAACAAAAAGGCCGCCGCGCCCGCCGAAAAGGACAAAACGCACAAATTCCGCCTCGCCGGCACCGCCGAAGTGGGCATTGGCTACGGATTGGAGCAAAACCGCCAGCTCGTGGGCGAGATGAATCCCGAATTTTCGCTCACCGTCGGCACGCGCATCAGCCGTTTGTTCTACGTGGGCGTGGGCGCCACCGTGCAACGCTACGACCGCACCGAGATCATGCCCGTCACCCCGATGCTGCTCGCCCGTATCGACTATCCGCTCCACGGCAAGTTCACCCCCTTCCTCGATCTGCGCGGAGGTTATTCGGTCAACACCGTTTCGAACAAGAAGAACTACCCCGAAATGGCCCTCTATGCCGGTGCGCAACTCGGTGTTCGCTACGGTAAGTGGACGTTTGGCGTGGGCGGCGTCTACCATCAGGTCAACAAGTCCATCACGCCCAACGCCGGCAAGGTGGCTCCCGACGGATCGTACGGCAAACGCGTCATCCCCCGCTCCGGATGGAAGAACCAACCCGCATTCACCCTGCGTCTGGGCTACCAATTCTAATCGAAAGCCCGACACTTCACCCCTTTATCGCCCAACGACAATGAAAAAGATATTCGGCCTCGCGCTCTGCCTTGCCCTCGCTGCGGGCACGGCTCGTGCGCAGCAATACAATGACGGCTTTGCCGATCAGGCCAAACCCGTGCTCACCGAAACCGAACTCACCGATGTGGTGCTCTTCACCAATGGCCGTGCCGAAAAGGGCATCGTGCTCGAAGTGACCGCGGGACAACCCGTGCGCATCATCCAGGCCGACGGCGTGGTGCACGCCTATTCGCCCCTGTTGGTGGATCGCATCGTGCGCGGTTGCGGTGTGGAAATCCTTCACACGGCAGCGCCCGCCCTGCCTTCGGCCGCCGCACAGGAGCCGGTTGAGTCCTACGACGACAAACCCAAATACTACGAAGAGCAGCCCGCCGCCCGCGGAGTGCGCCGCGCACCGGTGCGTCGCGCCAAGGCGCCTGTGGCACAAAGCCCAGCCCGCCGTGCGTCCCGCCGCCCGTCGTCCGCTGCGCGGTGTGCAGCCCGTTGTGCCGCGTCGCGCCCAGGCTGAGCCCGCTGCCCGCCTGCGTCCCGCCCGCCATGCCGCGGGAGCCGAAGTGCGTCCCCGTGCAGCGCGTGCCGCCGGGGCCGGAGCAGCTCGTGTGCCTCGCGCTCGTGGAGCCAAGCGCCGCTAAACTGCCGGCAGCCCGGCGCCCGACGTCGGGAGCTCCCCGTTAAATCAGCGCCTTGCATGCGTTTTTCCTTGCGTGCAAGGCGCTGATTCTCTTAGAGATGGGCGTTGATATTGAAAATGTCAATGTTAAAGTAGACCTTGTCTGTTGCATTGCGGAGCGAAAGCCACTACCTTTGCAACATCGAAACGAGATAAGCCGCCGTCCAGGCCAACCCTGCGGGCGACGTCTCCATATCACAGAAAGGAATCACTTAACAGAACCCCTAAAACATAGCAAAACAATGAGCACACTCAATTACACTCTCCTCGACGCACAGAAGGTTCAACCCGTCGTTTCCGCACTTCGTCAGCTCCTCGCCGACGTGCAGTTTACTACACCAACCTCCGTGACTTCCACTGGAACGTACAAGGCACGAACTTCTACAATCTCCACGTTGAGTTCGAACGTCTCTATGACGGCATCGCCACCAAGGCCGACGACATCGCAGAACGTCTCCTCCAGCTCGGTGCCACGCCCGAACACCGCTACAGCGAATACCTCAAGGTTTCGCAGGTGAAGGAAGCCGAAGTGACCCACTGCGGACACAGCGCCCTCTCTCAGGTGCTCGAAACCGAGAAGCAACTCATCGCCCAGGAGCGCGTGGTTTTGGCTGCCGCTCAAGAAGCAGGAGATGAGGCTACGACTGCCATGGTCGGCGATTGGCTCCGCGCACAAGAGAAGCTCATCTGGATGCTCGTGGCTACGCTCAAAGAAGACTGCGCAAAATAAAATGGATCGCAGTTCGCTCAATGCGAATTGTGTAGGAAGTTATTTTCGATAACCCCGTCCGCTCGCAGCGGTTTCGCAAGAAACAGCTGCGGGCGGTTTTTTTTGTGGCACAACGGCCCGGCGGAGGATGATCTCTGCGGCGACATGCGGCACCGGATGCCGTGGGAGCGTGCGACGGCCCGCGTGCTTTCGCGCACGGTGCGGAGCGGGCGTTGCCGAAGGGGAACGAAATGCGACGATTTTGCAAGGCGGAGAACGCAAAAGTGTGAAATAAGTTTTGTCAAACGCGCGGGAATGCATATCTTTACGCCGACAACGTGGCGTTGTCACCCCGAATCGTAAATCCAAATCCTAACAATCTACAGTTATGGCACTCGAAAAAACTCTCGTTCTCCTCAAACCCTGCACCGTACAGCGCGCGCTGATGGGTGAAGTGCTCTCGCGCTTCGAGAAAAAAGGACTCCGCGTGTGCGGACTCAAGATGATGCAGCTCGACGATGCGTTGCTCTCCGAACACTATGCCCACTTGGCCGGCAAAGAGTTCTTCCAGCGCGTGAAAGACAGCATGATGGTGTGTCCCGTTGTGGCGATTGCGCTCGAGGGCGTGGGCGCTGTGGAAGCTGTGCGCACCATTACGGGACCCACCACGGGACGCAAGGCGCCGGCCGGCACGATCCGCGGCGATTTCAGCATGTCGTTCCAAGAGAACATCGTGCATGCCAGCGACAGTCTCGAGGCGGCTGAGGTGGAACTGAAACGCTTCTTCCGCGACGAGGAACTTTTCGACTATCGCCTCTCGGTGTTCGACTCGCTCTATGCCAACGACGAATTCTGAGCTCCGACGTCGGCACTCGCTGTGCCCCTGACCAAAAAATAATCCCCGCCTGTCTCGAAGGACAAGGCGGGGATTGTCTATTATATATAAGGAGTCGGTGCTCGATCAGCGGCGGGAGCTGCGCACAGTGGCGGGGCGGGTGGCGGCGCCGTGGGGCAGATAGGTGAGCGTGGGGTTGATGAACGCGGTGAAGAGCCCCAGGTAGGTCTCGAGAGAGAGCTTCGTGGAGCTGGCGCGTCCCACGGCGTAGCTGTTCCACTGCTGTTCCAAACTGATGGTTTCGTGCTGACGGAACACGAGTTCGCCGTTGTCGCCGATGGCCACGCGCAGCGTTTCGCGCGTGCCGATGATGCTGTTCAGATGGCCGGGGCGGAAGTCGTTGGCGGCGAGCAGCGACACGAGATAGGTGCTGGGCTGGGGCGGATTCTTCACTTCGCGCAGCACTTTACCGTTGTTCATGAACAGACCTTGGCCGGGACGGAATTCACATTCCCAGTTGAGGTTGCCATCGATGGAGAACATAGCTTTCGTGTCGGAGATTTTCGAGATGGTGACCACATTGGTGGTGTCGATCATGTGGGTTCGGCTGCTGTCGAGCGTAGAAGCGTGCTGACGGTAGGTGCCCACGATGTCGGAGAGCGTAGCTTGCGTGATGCGCACGGAGTCGGTGAGCCCGTGGGCGTGCGAAAGCAGCCAACCCACGCGCGGGCGCCCGCTGGTGTTGGCCGTTACCTTGAAGGTGACGTCGCCTTCGGGCGTGTGGCTCACTTGAATCCACGGGGCGGAGGAGGTGATGTTGACGGGCACGTTGAATTGCACGTGGAAGGAGCGCTGCAGCGGCTGATCGTCGCTTTCGACCGTGGCCGAAGTGGGCAGGCGGAAGATCATACCGTCCTGCCGCACGTTGATGGCAGCCGAGTCGCCGCGAGCATCCTTGACGACGAGGAGCGTGTTGCGCGACTGTTCGTCGGTGTTCACGTCAGTTTTGACGATGACTTGCCCGTTTTCCACCCGCACCTGTGCCCATTTGTCTTGGGCGTAGGCGGTGGTGGCGGCGCGGACGGTGGTGACGGTGCGACTGCCCCCGTCGACGGGAAAATTAGTGTCGGAAGACACGACTTCGAGGGTGCGCTGTCGCACGGTGGCCGACTCTTCGCTGCAAGAAGCGGCCAAGAGGGTGCCGGCACCGACGAGGAGGGCGATGAGAAAATGCTTGTGCATGAGGAGAAGTCTTGGGAGGTGATTATTGAACGCGGCGGATGTATTCGATGTCGTCCATCACGATGGGCACAATCTTGTTGCCTTGCGCGTCGGTGTTCTGGTGGAGTTCGTCTTTGTAGCCGATACCTTTCATACCGGTGGCCTTGGTGTGCTCGAAAGTGGCGCCTTTGGCGGTGGCATGGTCGAAGTCGGGATCCCATTGGAAGGTGAAAGGCACATCGACCTTGCCGAGCAACTGCTGACTGTCGGTGCCGACGAGATAAATGACGTAGTTGGTCTTCGTGGGATCGTCGACGCTCTGAGCGGGAATGCTGATGGTTCCCGTCGTTCGGTTGTAGATGACGAAGATTTCGTACTCCACATGATTGAATTCCAGCACGGCTTTGAGCGCTTGCGGGTTGCGCGAGCTGCGTTCGTTGTAGATCGTCAGGTAAGTTGGGCGACGTCCGAGCGCACGCAGGGCACGGTGCTTGATGCTCCACTTGCCGATCCAGAAACTCTGGGGCTTGTAGGTTTCGGGGATGCGGAAAGAGATGGTCATGTCGGCCGAGGTGAAGGTACGCGCCGAGTCGTTCCACGCAAAGTCGCGATAAACGCGGCCGTCGTAGGAGAGCGGGCGGGCCAACGTGAAGCCTTTCGGCGTGAAGACCATGGGCGAGGAGAGTTGCACGGCGCCGTTGATGTCGAAGTGGCGGTTGTCCAGATCGAAGGCCGCGCCGGGGATCGTGTCCTTGCCGTGGGTGAGGTAGATGCTGTCGGTGATCATGTTCTCACGCATCTTGATGGCGCCCATGATCACGGAGTCTTGCTTCAGCCCCACGGGGTTGCGGGTGAGCAACATGTCGTTGCCCCACTTCTTACCGCGCAGGCGGATGGTGTCGGCCGAGGTGGAGAGGATCGAAAACTCGTAGTCGCCCTGACGACCTTCGGGGAAGCTGGCCATGCCGCCCGCCAAACTGTGGATGGGTTCGAGGAAGGTATTGAAAGTCAGCACCGGGCCTTGATCTTTCACCACATCGTAGTCGGCAGTGCGGAAGAGTGCGGTGTCCGACGCGTCGGAAGCCATCGTGGCCTTGCCGTTTCGGAAGGTAACCATCATCGAAACGCCGGGACCTGAGTAGTCGCGGCCGAGAAAGTAGTCGAATTTCCAGCCGTTGGGCGCAGATTCGAGAGCGGTGCGGTCGTTTTTGACCACTTGGTCGATGCGTTCAGCCGCGGGGAGGCTGAAAAGTTCTTTTTCGTCGTTGGCGCAGCTGGCGGCCCCGAGGGCGGCAAGTGCGATGACGAGGGTATGAAGGATGCGCATGGGGAGAAGTTACTTGAGGTGTTGGAGATCGAGATGACGCACGTTGTCGCCGCGGCCAAGCACGGAGGCCCGCAGCCGATCGAGGTCGACATTCCACGACGTGAGCATGTAGTCTTTGATGATTTCGAGCTTCTGGTTGATGATCGGTGCGCCCGAGTTGCCGGCATCTTTGAGGATGTCGTTCCACTGTGCGGGGGTGAGGGTGACGTAGAAGGCCAGGGTCTCGGCGAAATCCTCGAAGCCGTCGCTCATGGCGTAGGGCGAAACGAAACCGGCGCGGTGGGCGTCGCTTTCTTTCTGGTGCGACCAGTTGCTGCTCACGTAGTCGGACTTCGAAATCAGGTTGAAGGCCGTGTTGTAGGGCTTCTTTTGATTGAGAATGTGCGTGAACTCGTGGTGCATCGTGTGGGAAATAGAATTCCGTCATCGCGCCGTAGTTGGTCAGCGTGACGCTATCGAGCGAATTGATGTTGTTGAGCGTCACTTTGTAGCCACCTTCTGCGCTACCCAGCACCATTGTGCGCTGGCGCGTGTAGCCCGGAATGCCGACGGCCACGATAGTGCGCGGAACATTGGCCTTGACAAAGTTCACACCGGCCACTTCGGCATAGGCATCAAACCAGAGATATTTGGTCAGAATGGCCAATTTGGCCGTTTTCGCCGAGTCGGCGGGCACAAGGTGGTAGTTGTAGTCCGTTTCTGCGTCTTCGAGGCGGTATTTGAACTCAATATTATAAGGGTTCGTGTAGTTTTTGAGCAGCCAGTTGTCGAAGGCGTTGCGCCGGACGGGGGTGGTGGGGAAATGCTGGCGCCTTTCGGAGCGTCGTCCGAGCAATTGCTGAGCCCCAAGCACGAAAGGAGCAGCAGCGTGGCGAGGAGTATCTTGTTCATCCGGAGTTTCATTTGGCAGTGAGGGATTTACGCGGATTGGGTGTGAGGCCGGCCGAGATCACATCCTGCGGAAGTTGGATGGCGCGGCGCGGATCGCCGGCGGGCATGGAGTCGGTGACGGTGACAAACTTGTCGTTGGCGTCGAAATCGCGGCGATAGATCGTGATGCCGTAGCGTTTCACGTCTTGCATGCGGAGACCTTCGTGCACCGTAAGGATGCGGCGCAGATGAAGAATGCATTGCAGCAGCGGTTCTTGCGTGGTGGTGTCGAGCGGCTCGCTGATGTGGAACGCTTTGCGCACCGTGGCACTGTCCGGGCGGTAGTATTTCACCTTTTTGTAGAAGTCCGTGAGCTGCGTCGTGGTGAACGTTTTGGGCTTGCGGGCGAAAGCCGTCATTTCCGTGTTGATGTCGGCCGTGGCCTGCGCATATTGCTTGAGGCGCGCGTAGGCTTCGGCGCGAACCAGCAGCGTTTCGTCGGCATTGAACACCGAATACTCCGAATAGTAGCTACCGATGCCGGCTTCGCGGTCGATGAATTTGAAGTTGATGGGCAACTTCTTGAGCGTGATCTGCGGTTGGCCGGAGTTGGAGCCCACGGTGTAGTTGAAAGCGCCCTCGCTTTCGCCCCAAGGTCCAGTGGAGTTGAACGTTTCCTTGTCGGAAATGCTACGACCGTGGCAGTAGCGACCGCCTGTGCCGTAAGGGCCGCTGTAGAGCCCCCAAGCCGAAATCACCACTTGGAGCAAGAGGTTGGTTTTCGCGCTCGAACGCACATATTCGTTGGGCATGGCCTCGCCGTTGAGCCCCTGTTTGTTCCAGAGTGCCCAGTTGCGCAGTTGGTTGCCGGGCTGGTTGCCGAGGGCTTTCGTGGCGTGATCCACGGCTTTCTGCCAGTCTTGTTTGTAAAGATAGAAGCGGGCGGCGAAAGCGTGCGCGGCTTCGGGCGTGAAGTGGAACTTCGGTGTGGTGTAAGTGCTACCCACTTCGGCCAAACCTTCGGTGATGTCCTTGTCGATGTGGGCATAAAGCTCGGCCAGCGTGCCACGTTGATAAGTAATGCCCGGGCGGTCTTCCGGTTCCGTGGGGTAAGGCAGGCCCAAGTGCGAAGCTGCCGTTGCGGGATCGTAGGCTTCGCAGAACACGTTGGCCAGGCAGAGCATGGCATAGGCGCGGCACAGCTTGGCCTCGCCGCTTTGGGCGCGGAAAGCCGTTTGGTCCTTTTGTTTACTGATGAAGCTCAGCACCTCATTGGCCGTGTTGACGGCGAGATAGTGGGAGTTCCAAATCATCTGCGGCGATTCGTTTTCGCCCACGTCGGTGATGTCGTCCCATTGGTAGGCTTCGCGTTGGAAGCGATCCACTTCTGCCCACGAAGGCGAGAGATGGCGATCCGTGTTGTCCGAATACATTTCGAGCAAGTAGGCCGGGTGCACCTGAGGGTAGGCCGAGGTGAGGAGCTGTGCCAAGTGATCGGGCGTGCGAAGCTCCATGCGCTTGTCGGGATACTTGTCCAAATAGTCATTGCACGAGGTCAACGTGCCGGAAGTGCCCAGTGTGGCGGCACCCAAGAGGAGAGAAGCAATATAATGTTTCATGCTAACTGTCGAATTGATCAGAGTCCGAATTTGAGTGTGAGGGTAAACTGCTTGGGCATGGGCGAAGCCACACCGCCGGCGTTGAGGAATTCGGGATCCTGTCCGTGGAGTTTCTTGTCAGAGTAGAGCAAGAAGAGGTTGGTGGCCTGAAGTTTGACGGAAACGTCGTGGATGGCCTTGTCTTTGAAGAGCGATGCCGGCAGATCGTAGGTGAGGGAGATCTCTTTGAGGCGGATGAAGTCGGATTTGGCCGTGCGCACCGACGAGAAGTTGTAGGCATTGTAGGCATAACGCAGTTGGCGGTTTTGCGTGTACTGGCGTTTGCTCAGGATGCCGGGCACATTCGTCACTTTCTCGTCGCCGGGGGCCATCCAGCGGTTGAGGAACGTCTGCGTCATGGAGGTCATGTCGGTGTAGCGCGTGCGGAATTTCGGATCCAGGCGCACCACGCCGCCAAATGAGTAGGTGAGGAACACATTCAGGTGGAGTCCTTTGTAAGAGAACACGTTGCCGAGCGAACCCACGTACTTGGGATCCGTCGGGCCCTCATATTTGAGGAAGCCGGTGTGGTTGCGTTCTTGGAAATTGATGTCGTCGGTCGTCACTTCGCCCTTCTCGTTGCGGAAGAGGGGGATGCCGGCGTCGTTCAGCCCCAGGAAGGGCACAGAGAACAGGGCGCGAGCGGGGAAACCCTTCATGGCGAAACCATTACCCGACACGAGATCGATCACACGTCCGTTGTTGAACAGCTTGGTGATCTCGGTGTTCGTGTAAGAGAAGACGAAGCTCGTTGTCCAGCTGAAGTCTTTCTGCTTGAGGTTGGTCGAGGTGAGGCTCACTTCCACGCCGTTCGATTTCATCTCGGCCACGTTGCCCCAATTTACGATCTGTCCGCTCATGCCCTGCGTCACCATCGGACCGATTTCGTCGTAGTTGTTGCGCGTATACACGTCGACGGTGGCGTTGATGCGGTTGTTCCACAGGCCGGCGTCCACGCCGATGTTAAACTCGTTCTTCTTTTCGTAGGTGAGCAGCGAGTTACCCAATTCGGTGATGGCCAGTCCCGACTCCTGGTCGGCGGCAAAGAGGCGATAGGGCGTGGAGTTGCGGAAGATGGTGGTCGACGAAACGAGCGAAGGATCGGGAGGCGTACCCGTCAAACTGTAGGATGCGCGGAGCGTGAGGTGCGAGAGCGGAGCGAGTCGCTCGAACCATTTCTCTTCGTGCACGTTCCAAGCGCCCGAAAGGTTCCACGTCGACATCCAGCGTGCATCGGTCTTGCGACCCAATTGGTTCGAACCTTCGTAGCGATAGGTGCCGTTCACCACGTAGCGACCGCGGTAGGAGTAAGTGGCGTTGCCGTAGAATGCCACCGTGCGCCAGTTGGAATTCACCAATTGGTAGTAGTCGTTGCCTTCTTCGATCGATTTTTTGAAATACTGATAGGGGTAGAAGGGCGCTTCGCCGCTTTCGTATTGCAGACCCCAGCCCTCAAAGCGCGTGCGCGAGCGGTCGATGTCCGTCGTTTCCATGCCGCCGAAGAGGTTCACCGTGTGGCGATTGTCGAACGTGCGGCTGTAGTTGGCCGTGGCACGGAAGTGGTAGTCGCTCATCCGGTTGTCTGTCTTGTGCATGATACCGCCTTTCGGGAGCACCGTGTAAGGCAATTCAGTGGGATTGTCCGGATCGTGATAGAGGAACTTGTTGGCGTCGCGGATGATGCCGTTGGGCATGGCGCGATAGGCCAGAGCTTGGTTCGAATTGTCCTTGATGTTGTGCTGCTGCGACGTGGCCGCGTGCTTGAAGGCGCCCAGGGCAGAGAGTTCGAGACCGCGAATGGGCTTGTATTTCAGTTCGAATTGGAATTTGGCGTCCAGCACACCGAGGTCAATGTAGTTGTTTTCCAACTCATTGAAGATGTTGAACGGCGCATAGTTGGCCACATAGTAGGCCTTGGGGTCGAGCACACGCGAGGTGTTCACCGCATAAGAGTAGGGGTTGATGTCGAAATCGCGTTTCACCGCGCCGTTCACCACGTCGACGTCCTGGCCCAGCGTACCGGGGGCGCGCTGATCGCGATAGGAAGCCCCGCCGATCACGTTGAGGGTGAGGTTGTCGAGAATGTGGTGGGTGAGATTGAGGTTCACCGTGTAGCGCTTCACGTCGCTCTGCTTGTACCAACCAGGATCGAGCAGGGCGCTGAGCGAAGCATAGTAGTTCGATTTGGCCGTACCTCCGCTCAGGCTCACCGAATGGTTCTGCATGATGGCCGGAGAGAAGAGTTCTTTGAACCAATCGGTGTTGCGAAATTCAGCTTGTTGCAGGTAGGCGTTTTCCGCCTCGGTGGTGTGGGGCAGCAAGAACTGGCCGCGCGCGGCGTCGAAGGTGTTTTCCAGCTCATACATCTTGCCGTACACGCCGTAGTCGCTACCATTCAGCACATCGGAGTAGTTGAGCCAGCCTTTGTCGCGCAGTTCGCGATAGACCCCCATCTGCTGTTGAGAGTTGAGAATGTCGAAATTGCGATAAGAGGGCACCAAACGCGTGGTGAACTCGCCCGTGTAGTTGAGATGTGCCTGTCCTTGGCGGCCCTTCTTGGTGGTCACCACGATCACGCCCGCCATGGCGCGCGCACCGTAGATCGACGTGGCCGAACCGTCCTTGAGCACTTGGAAGCTCTCGATGTCGTCGGCGTTCAGACCCGCGATGGCCGAACTGATGAGCGTTTCGGGGTTACCCGATGCGAGGTCGTCGGCGCCGATGTTCGACACATCTTCCATGATCACGCCGTCCACCACCCAAAGGGGCTTCGAGGCGCCGTAGATCGACGTGGCACCGCGCACACGAATCTTCGGCGCGGCACCGAATGTGCCGCTCACGTTCTGCACCGACACGCCGGCTGCCTGTCCTTCGAGCGAGCGGCTGATGTCGGCCACGCCAGAAAGGCGCGATTTGCTGATGTCGATCTTGTCGGTGGCCCCCGTGAAGAGGCGACGGTCGGTCTTCGTCATACCCGTGGTCACCACAACCTCGCCGAGGCTCTGGTTGTCTTTGAGCACGATGCGCATGTTTTCCGCACCTTTCAGCGTGACGGACTGCATTCCGATGTACGACACGGTGATGCGCGTGTCTTTTCCCTTGATGGTCAGGGCGAAATTACCGTTGTCGTCGGTCACGGTGAGTTGTTTGCGACCGATCGTGGCGATGTGTGCCCCGGCGATCGGCTGATTGTCCGAGCCCGAGATCACAACGCCCGACACTTTGGTCTGCGCCAGCGCGGCGGTGACACAAAGTATCAGACCCAGCAGGAGGGTGGTCAGTTTTTTCTCCATAGATCTTGTTGATTCGATGTGAGTGGTGTGTATAAATTTCATTGAGCTCCTTCGTGGAGAGAAGACACGAAGGGAGGAAAAAAGTGTGCGGTAGAAAAAGCGGGGGCAAAGACCCCGGAGGGAGTCGGGCGCACCGAACGAAGTGCCGATTTCAGGGCGGCAAAAAACGTCGCGCGCGAGGGGGCGAGCGAAAAAGTCGGGGCATAACTCGAAGCAAAGTTAAGGATTAAATTTGGGAATAGGCTCATTTGAGCCACTTATTTTTATAAAGTGGGGTGAGGTGGGGGCGTTTTTCAAGCGTGCTTGCCAAAAGTAAGCGGCCGCTGCGGATTTTAAGTTAAAACGACCGGTTGAACTTTCTTTTGTAAAGCTCTTCGGCGCCCGAAATTCCCCTTCGGCGTGCCACTGTCGGCTCCTCGCACGGCGAAATCGGACGGCGTCGACTGCCGGGAGGGAGCCAAAAGACCGAAGTGCCGAGCCTATCTGCTCGACGCCCGGGCGGCGCGGGAAAAGCGCCCCGCTTTTCGCCGTTTGCTCCCCGTTTTTTCGCAATTTCGCCCCGCTTTTTCGTCACCGTCTCGGATTTTCGTATTTTTGTCCGCCCGTAGCTCGCAGCACCGCGCGGTGGCGCGAGGCGGCATCCCCGTTGTTCAATCTCAATCCGTTGCTTTTCCCCATGATCAATAATGTTCCCGACCTCGACGCCCAAGTGCGCGACATCAAGCGCCGACTGCGTGCCGCCATGGACGGCGTGCTCAGCCGCACCATGCGCGAAACCGGTGTCGATTATCGTGTGAATTTCGGCGTCGAAACCTTCCGACTGGTCGACATGGCCGCCGAATTGCCCCATTCCGTGCGCCTGTCCACGGCACTCTACGCCGACGACATTCGTGAACTCCGCCTGCTGGCCTTTCTCGTGGTGCCTCCCGATGAGGTCGACGAGGATTTGGCGCTCCACTACGTCGAGGGCCTGCGCTATGTGGAGGAGGCGCAGACGCTGGTGCTCCACTTGCTGGCCGATCACCCCTTCGCCTCGCAATTGGCCTTCCGTTTGCTGGCCGCCGAGGCCCCGTTGGCGCGCTTGGTGGCCTGGTTGTTGCTCGGACGTCTCTTCATGGGCGGCTTGGTGCCCACACAGCGCGACGCCGATGAGATTCTCGACCATGCTGCCACCGAGTTGGCCGACACCACGGCCGAGATCGGGGTGCGCAAAGCCGCACTCAATGCGCTTTATAAGTTCATGGAGCTTGGACCCGCCGAGGAGGCACGAGGCGAACGCCTCTTGCAGCAGCTCGGTCTCTGAAGGCTCACCGTTGCCTCCGCCCCCTCGCCGCAAAGGTGGGGGAGCGCCCCGCCGTGACGAAAAACCGCGCCGCGAATCTGTGAGGATTCGCGGCGCGGTGCCTTTGGTGCCGACGGCACGCCCCGAGGAGGCGCGGTGCGGCGGGGAGATTAGAGTTGCAGCACGTAGCGCAGCACGAGCAGCGCCGAAACGATGTAGAGCGTGAGGCTCACGTGGCGCCAGCGTCCGCTGAGGGTCTTGACGAGCGTGTAGGAAATGAGACCCAACGACATGCCTTCGGCGATGTTGTAGGTGAGAATCATCATGATCACGGTCACGAAGGCCGGCAGGGCCTCGGAAATGTCGTCGAAGTCTACGTCTTTGATCGAACTGAGCATGAGCACGCCCACCAGCACGAGGGCACCCGTGGTGGCCGCCGAGGGAATGAGCAGGAAGAGGGGGGGCGAAGAAGAGGGCCACGAAGAAGAGCACGCCGGTGCTCAGGGCGGTCATGCCCGTGCGCCCGCCTTCGGCGATGCCGGCGCTGCTTTCCACAAAAGTGGTCACGGTCGAGGTGCCGAGCACCGCGCCCACCGAGGTGCCGATGGCGTCGGCCATGAGCGCTTCCTTCATGTTTTTCACGTTGCCCTCCGCGTCCATCATCTCGGTGTTGGCGGCGGCGCCGATGAGCGTGCCGATGGTGTTGAAAATGTCCATGAACACGAGCGCAAAGATGGTGAGCGCCATGTCGGGGTTGAGGAGCGATTTGAAATCGAACTGCAAACGTCGGCGCCAGGGACTTGGGCATCGACAGCGGCGCGAAACCGCTCGGAATCACCGTCATACCCAACGGAATGCCGATAAGTGTGCAGGCCGCAATGCTATAAAACAGCGCACCACGCACGCGCAGTTTCATCAGGACGGCGCTGAGCACGATGCCCACCGCGGCGAGAGTGGAAACGGGCGTGAAGGGACCGAGCGCAACGAGGGTGGCGGGATTGGCTACGATGATGCCCGAGTTCTTCAATCCGATGAAGGCGATGAAAAACCCGATGCCGGCCGAGATGGCAAAGCGCAGCGTTTTCGGTATGCAGTGGACAATCTGCTCGCGCACGTTGAAAGCCGTGAGCAAGATGAAGATAACGCCCTCGACAAAGACAGCGGCGAGCGCCGTCTGCCAACTGTAGCCCATACCGGCCACGAGGGTGAACGCAAAGAAGGCGTTGATGCCCATGCCGGGGGCTTGGGCGAAGGGCAACTTGGCGAGAAAGGCGATGAGCACCGTGCCCAGGGCCGAAGCCAGGGCGGTGGCGGTGAACACGGCGCCTTTGTCCATGCCGGTCGAGGAGAGGATGTCGGGGTTGACGGCCAGAATGTAGCTCATGGTCAGGAAGGTGGTCAGTCCGGCCATGAGTTCGGTGCGGAGGTTGTGCTTCGTGGGGTCGAAACCCAGGAGGCGATAGAGGGTTTGCATGTGGAAGGTGAGCGTTAGGGGGGGAAGTGTTGAGTGGGAAAAGGGGAGCTGGCGGTGCGGCGCACTGCACCCAGGGCACTGCGCGGCGCACGAACCGAGCAAAGCGGGGAGCGGGCGGCGACCTACGGCCGGCGGGCCGAGTGCACACCGCCGCCGAGGGGCGAGACAGCGCGGCGCACCGTCAGAAGCTCCATTTCAGCGCGAGCGTGGGGTTGACAATCGTCTTGTCGGCGACGGCAAAATTGTGACTCACTTCGACTTCCGTGCCCACTGAGAGGTGAAAATCGGGATTCACCCCGTGCAACTTGTTGAGGTTGAGCCAAAGCTGAGGTTCGGTGATGAAAACCACATTGTTTCCCGTCTTTGAGGTTGCGATCGCCCCACACGTCGGCAAAACCGCAGAACGTCACGGCGCCCGCGGCGAAGTGGCGATACCACGTGCCCGTGAGTTGCCAGGAATTGGGCTTCGACTGCTTGGCCAAATACTTGTACATGGGCGTAATCGTGAAACCGGCCTGGTGCGAAGGGGCGTTCCATGCGTAGGTCACGCCGACGAGATAGGCATTATTGTAGCTGAATTTGTTGCTCAGTCCGCCGTCGTACTCAATGTGGGCGGCGAAGGGCGTTTTGCCCAGCGAAAACTCGCGCGAGATCTCCCAGTAGGCCGATTCCACGCCCTCGTTGGCGTAGTTCATGTCGATGAAATAGAACGTGTTGCCCCAGCGGTCGGGACGAAACTGTTCGACCGTGGTGGTGCAACGCGGGCGCGTGGGTTGGTCTTTGGCGTAGAGTTGACGACCGAAGTCGTAGTGCAATTGGATGTTCTGGGCTTGTGCCGGGCGCGCGAAGGGGGCGAGCAGCACGAGGAGCAGGAGCACGAGAGCGGTGCGCATGGTGAAATGGAGAATAAATGAAGGGTGATGAATGAAATGTCGGTGGAGTGGGGGCACGGCCGGGGCGTGATGGCCGAGCGGCTTAGGCTTCGGGTGCGGTGGCGGGTGCAGCGGTCGAAGCGTCGGCAGTGGGTGCGGCCGTCGCGGGTGTTTCGCCTGCGCCTGCGGCGGAATGTGTCGTTTCGCCGGTGTTGTGCGTCGTTTCGTCGGGGGCTTCGACCACGGGCGACGGGGTGGGGGTGCGGTCCTCGGCGCGTTCGGGCAAAAGGAGGTTGAGCACCACGGCCACCACGGCCGAGAGACCGATGCCGGCCAGCGAGAAACGACCATATTGGAAGGCCGCTCCGCCGATGCCGGTGGTGAGCGTCACGGAAATGATGACCACATTGCGCGCAGAGGAGAGGTTGATGCGGCTGTGGAGCAGACTCGAGATGCCGGCCCCCGCAATGGTGCCGAAGAGCAGCAGCATGATGCCGCCGAGAATGGCTTGGTCGATGCTGCGCAGCAGGGCGCTGACTTTTCCCACCAGCGAGAAGACGATGCCGGTGAGGGCGGCGATGCGGAAAACGAGCGGATCGGTGATGCGCGTGAGCGACATGGCGCCCGTCACTTCGGAGTAGGTGGTGACGGGGGGCGCGCCGATGAGCGAAGCAAAGAGACAGGCCGCGCCATCGCCCAGCATCGTGCGGTGCAGACCGGGCGATTTGACAAAGTTCTCGCCCGTCACGTTGTTGACCACGTAGACATCGCCGATGTGTTCGATGACCGGCGCGATGGCCACCGGGATCATGAAGAGAATGGGGGCCCAAGAGAATTTCTCGGGCAGGATGAAGTGGGGCAAACCGAACCAGGGAGCGGCGGCCACCTGCGAGAAATCGACGTCGAAGAACGCGAGGTCGGCCACGTAGCCCACCACGATGCCGAGGAAGATGGGGATGAGTTTGAGCATGCCTCGCCCGTAGAGCGTGACGCCCACGGCGGTGGCGAGCGAGATGCCCGCCAGAATCCAGTTGGTCGAGGCCATCTTCACCGCCGAACTCGAGAGCGAGAGCCCGATGAGCATGATGATGGGACCGATCACCACGGGCGGAAACAGCCGATCGATGAACCGCAAACCGAAAAGGCGGATGAGGAGCGACATGAGTCCGTAGACCGCGGCCACGCCCACGCAGCCGAAGAGCGCGCCCCCCAGGCCGTAGAGCTCGGTGGCCTTGATGATGGGCGCAATAAAGGCAAAGCTGCTACCGAGAAAGATAGGAACTTTGCCTTTAGTGACGAGATGAAAAAGAAGGGTGCCCACACCGGCCGAGAAAAGGGCCGTGGAGGGATCGAGACCCACGAGCAGGGGCACGAGCACAGTGGCGCCGAAGGCCACAAAAAGGTACTGCACGCCGGCCAATGCCTTGCGTGTGGGACTGAGAGTGACGGGGGAAGAAGACATGAATGAGGGGACGAATTTTATATTTCCGCTGCAAAAGTAATCGTTTTGTGTCAATTTCAAAATGTAGACTTCGCGCAGATCGTGTCGCAACGCCCCGAAAAGGGCCTAAACACGGGAGTTTTTGTGCAAAAGTGGGCGGTTTTGACAGGCGGAGTTGGCGATTATCGGATTGCAGGACTGCGAGTTGTATTGCGCAATTCGACCGGTTGAGGCCGATTTTCCGCGGTATTTTATATGCTGCGCAGCCGCTTTGAGTGCATAATCTCGCAAAGCGGTGCATATATCCCCGTTTTTCCTGCGCGGTGGATGGCGGGAGCTGTGTCGATACGGCGGGTCGGCGATCGGCCCACGGAGGATGTGCGGCGAAAGACGGGCGCAGGGAGGCGACAGGGCGGAGTTTCCGACCGCGCAAGTCGGTGCCGAGCGCTCGGAAAAAGGAGGGCGACCCCGCCACGCACCCGAGGCCGAGACGAAAATGCGCAACTTCCCACGATTTTCACCCCGGGAGATGTTATATATTAGGGCGTTTCGCTTTGCACTTTCTCGTTTTTCCACTACTTTTGCAGTACGCTTTATCTCCCCATTTATGAGGATGCCGTACAAGCGGCGGCTAAGTCGGGCCCTGTCCCGGCCGGAAAAAACAACCCCTGCAATTTATCCAACAAGTTCATCAACAATTTAATTTCTTCAATCTCTTATGTGGTTAACTACTTCATCTATCGGAAGAAAAAGTGATCATGTCGGTCACCGGACTGGCGCTCATTCTCTTCCTCACGTTCCACGGTTGCATGAATGTCGTGTCCCTCTTCTCGGAAAGCGGCTACAACTGGGTTTGTGAGATGCTGGGCGCCAACTGGTATGCGGTGGCGGCTACGGCAGGACTCGGCGCTTTGGTGCTGCTGCACTTCGTCTATGCCTTCATCCTCACCTTCCAAAATCGTCGCGCGCGCGGTAACAACCGCTACGCCGTGGTGGATCGTCCCGAAAAAGTGGAATGGGCCTCGCAAAACATGCTCGTCCTGGGCATCATTGTCGCCCTCGGACTCTGCTTGCACCTCTACAATTTCTGGGCCAAAATGATGTTTGTCGAATTGGCACACGTGGGCAATGAGTTCTACGCCACCGACGGCTATCACTGGATCCAATACACGTTTGCCAATCCCGTCTATGCTGTGCTTTACCTCGTGTGGCTCTGCGCTATCTGGTTCCACCTCACCCACGGCATGTGGAGTGCTTTCCACACCATCGGGGCCAGCGGAAAGACGTGGCTCCCCCGTGTTAAATGCATCAGCTATATCTACTCCACCGTGTTGATGGCCATGTACGCCGCCGTGGTGATTAAGTTCTGCCTCCAGGCTTTGCTTCAAGGCACCACGCACTTCGGTTGCTAAGCTGCGGAACTTCCACCCACCAACACTCATTATATATATAAGCATCCATCATGGCTATTCTCAATTCACGCATCCCCGAAGGCCCCGTGGCCGAAAAGTGGACCAACTATAAAGCGCACCAGAAACTGGTCAACCCGAAAAATAAGCGCAAGCTCGACATCATTGTCGTGGGTACGGGTCTGGCCGGCGCCAGCGCCGCCGCATCGCTCGGCGAAATGGGTTTCAAGGTCAAACTTCTGCATTCAAGACTCACCCCGCCGTGCACACTCCATTGCAGCACAGGGCGGTATCAATGCAGCCAAGAACTACCAGAACGACGGCGACTCTGTCTATCGCCTCTTCTACGATACGGTGAAAGGTGGTGACTATCGTGCACGCGAAGCCAACGTTTATCGTCTCGCTGAAGTGTCCAACGCCATCATCGACCAGTGTGTGGCACAAGGTGTGCCCTTCGCACGCGAATATGGCGGCATGTTGGCCAACCGCTCCTTCGGCGGTGCACAGGTGAGCCGCACCTTCTACGCCAAAGGCCAGACCGGTCAGCAGCTTCTCCTCGGCGCCTACTCCTCGCTCATGCGCCAAGTGCACGCAGGCACCGTCGAACTCTACACACGCTACGAGATGCTCGATCTTGTCATCATCGACGGACGCGCACGCGGCATCATTGCACGCAATCTCGTCACCGGGCAGCTCGAACGCTTCGCAGCACACGCTGTGGTGATCGGCACCGGCGGCTACGGCAACACCTATTTCCTCTCGACCAACGCCATGGGCTGCAACGCCTCGGCTGCCATCGCTTGCTACCGCAAGGGCGCCGTCTTTGCCAACCCCTCTTACGTGCAGATTCACCCCACCTGCATCCCCGTGCACGGTGACAAACAGTCGAAACTCACCCTCATGTCCGAGTCGCTCCGCAACGACGGACGCATTTGGGTGCCCAAAAAGCTCGAGGACGCCAAGGCCTGCCAGGAAGGCCGACTCCAGGGTAAGGACATTCCCGAGGAAGACCGCGACTACTACCTCGAACGCCGCTATCCCGCCTTCGGTAACCTCGTGCCCCGCGACGTGGCCAGCCGCGCCGCCAAGGAGCGCTGCGACAAAGGCTTCGGCGTGAACGCAACCGGCTTGGCCGTCTATCTTGACTTCTCACAAGCCATCCGCGACTTCGGCCGCGATGAAATTGCTGCCCGCTACGGCAACCTCTTCGACATGTACGAAGAGATCACCGACGAGAGCCCCTACGAAACCCCCATGCAGATTTTCCCCGCCATCCACTATACCATGGGCGGAATCTGGGTGGACTACGAACTCATGACCACCGTCAAAGGCCTTTTCGCCATCGGTGAGTGCAACTTCTCCGACCACGGTGCCAACCGCCTCGGTGCTTCGGCCCTTATGCAGGGGTTGGCCGACGGATATTTCGTGTTGCCCTACACGATTCAGAACTATCTTGCCGACCAAATCACCGTGCCCCGCTTCTCCACCGAGCTTCCCGAATTCGAAGCCGCCGAGCAGCACGTGCGCCAGCGCATCGATCGCCTCTTTGCCATCAATGGTAAGCGCTCGGTCGACAGCATCCACAAGGAACTCGGACACATCATGTGGGAATATGTGGGCATGGGCCGCACCAAAGCGGGACTCGAGAAAGCCCTCTCCCTCTTCAAGGAGATTCGCAAGACGTTCTTCACCGACCTCTTCATCCCCGGCACACCCGACGGCGTGAACGTGGAACTCGAAAAGGCTTTGCGTCTCGAAGACTTCATCCTCATGGGTGAACTCGTGGCCAACGATGCGCTCCACCGCGAGGAATCGTGCGGCGGTCACTTCCGTGAAGAGCACCAAACCGAAGAAGGCGAAGCCAAGCGCGACGACGAAAACTTCTTCTACGTGGGATGCTGGGAATACCAGGGCGACGACGACAAAGCACCCGTCCTCTCCAAAGAACCCCTCGAGTACGAAATCATCAAGGTGCAAACGCGTAATTATAAGTCGTAGTCGCACAAGGCGAAGTAGACGAAGTAAACCCGTAGACGCGTTAACGCGAGAGATTTCTGTAAAGCGTGCGGCGAAGAGTCCGCAACCCATGTCGTTTATGCACCGAGTCGCAAGAAGTTTGAGCCATATCGTGCGTCATTCGACAACATCACGCGTTTACTCGTTTACACGTTTGCCTGTTTACCACCCCACAACAACAAACATCCATGGCTAAGAATATATCTTTCACAGTAAAATATTGGAAGCAAAACGGGCCGAAGGACGCCGGACATTTCGAACAACGCGAAATGAAGAACATTCCCGACGACACTTCCTTCCTCGAAATGCTCGACATCCTCAACGAGGAACTCATCAACGACGGGAAAGAGCCCTTCGTCTTCGACCACGACTGCCGAGAAGGCATTTGCGGCATGTGCTCCCTCTACATCAACGGCACGCCCCACGGCAAAACCGCACAGGGCGCCACCACTTGCCAGCTCTACATGCGTCGTTTTAACGACGGCGACGTCATTACCGTTGAACCCTGGCGCTCGGCGGCCTTCCCGGTCATCAAGGACTGCATGGTAGATCGCACCGCCTTCGACCAAATCCAGGCAGCAGGCGGCTACACCTCCATCCGTACCGGACAGGCTCAGGACGCCAACGCCATCCTCATCCCCAAACCCGACGCCGACGAGGCCATGGACTGCGCATCTTGCATCGGTTGCGGAGCCTGTGTCGCCGCTTGTAAGAACGGTAGCGCCATGCTCTTCGTCTCTTCCAAGGTGTCGCAGCTCGCACTCCTCCCCCAAGGTCGTGTGGAAGCCGCACGTCGCGCCAAGTTCATGGTGGCCAAAATGGACGAACTCGGATTCGGTAACTGCACCAACACCCGCGCTTGCGAAGCAGTGTGCCCCAAAAACGAATCCATCGCCAACATCGCTCGCTTGAACCGCGAATACATCTGCGCTAAGCTCGCCGATTGATTTGCGACAAGTTCGCCGATTGAGTTGAAAGAACGCGGACGAGCCGACCCAACGTGGCCGACTGACCCACGTTCTCCCCTTCGCCGCACTCTCTAAACCGGAGTGCGGCGTTTTTTTGCGCCCTTACCTTCGTGCGCTTCCCGTTGGCGAAATCACATTATGTCTAATTGAGCGCGCATTCTCCCCCACTTTTGGTGCTCATTGCCCGGCTCCGTCCGTCGGGTGGGGCAGCGCAACGCCAAATCGCCCCTTCGGCAGCCCAAATCGCCCCCTCATTTTGCATTTCCACGGCAATCTCCCGCTCCTTCAACAACTGCGCGACCCAAAAGCAAACAACCGCTCATTTTTTCCGTGTGCCCTCCGTGCAACCCTCCCGCATTTTTTATCGCACGCGCCGCACATAGGCGCCAAAATTACCCTATCTCAGTAGCAAAATCACCCCTTAAATGCTAAAATCGCGGGCTTCAGCTGATTTTTTGGCATTTTCGGTTTGCAATCCCGAGATGATGTAGTAACTTTGCAGCATAAAAGGCTTTTAACATCACTTTTGTGACCCAACGAAGCCAAGCCCCCAAGCGAAATTCCGATATACCAGAGAACTATGGAGACTTTTTTTCAATCACACGCCTACCTCATTGAGCACACCAACGCGCCCATACGCCGTGCGCTCATGGATTCGATCGACTGGAGCTACAGACTGATCGGCATCCGCGGTCCCCGCGGCGTAGGGCGCACCCAGTTCCTCCTCTCGTATGCCAAGGACAACTTCGATCCCCGCATGCGACAGTGTCTCTATGCCAACATGAACTCCTTCTACTTCCAGGGAAGGAAACTAGTGGACTTCGCCGGCGACTTCGTTAAAGTCGGCGGACAAGTCTTACTCCTCGACCAGGCCTTCAAACTACCCAACTGGCGCGAGCAGATCATCGAGTGCTATGAGCACTTCCCCCTGCTCCGCATCATCTATTCCACCACCTCTGTGCGAGGAGGCGAAAACGACCACACCGACCTCAACTCGCTGGCCAGACAATACTGGTTGCACGGATTCTCCTTCCGCGAATTCATCAATCTCCAGACCGGAGAAAACTTCCGCGCCTATACCCTCAAAGAACTCCTCGAGGACCACAAGGGCATTCTCAAGACCATCCTCCCCAAGGTGCGACCCTGGGAGTATTTCCAGCAGTATCTCCACCACGGCTACTACCCCTTCTTCCTCGAAGGCCGCAACTTCACCGAGCAACTCCTGCGTGCGATGAACACCATGATCGAAGTCGACATCCTGTTCATCAAGCAAATCGAGCTCAAATACCTCGAGCGCATCAAGAAGCTCCTCTACCTGCTCGCCGTCAGCGAGAACACCTCGCCCAACGTGAGTCGACTCGCCGAAGAGATCGGCACTTCGCGCGCCACCGTGATGAACTATCTCAAGTATCTCGAAGAAGCCCGACTCGTCAACCTCGTTTACAAGGAAAACGAGGGCTTCCCCAAGAAACCCGCGGCCGTGCTGCTCCACAACCCGAATCTCATCTACTCCATCTACTCGCCTTCCATTTCCGAGCAGAACATCATGGAGACCTACTTCGTCAATTCGCTCTGGCGCCACCACACCGTCAACAAGGGACGCCGCGACGGACTCTATCGCATCAACGGAAACGTCGAGATTCACGTGTGCGATCGTAGCAAACGCGTCAAGAGCGATCCCAACATCGTCCTTGCCCGCTACAACACCGAGGTGGGACGCGGCGACAACGAGATCCCACTCTGGCTCTTCGGCTTCCTCTATTGAGTCGACCGCAGCCTTCTCTCCATAGCGTGCCGAATGCGGCACAGGCATCCGCCCATTTCACAAGAAACCCCGACTTTGTGCACTGCACAAAGTCGGGGTTTCTTTTTTCTATTATGGCCATTCGCTCCATCAGCGCACGACTCAGCGCAGAACGTGGGGCATAACCGAAATAACAACAGCCGTGCTGCCACTCTCGTTGGGCTCACGGACCCACCGCGCACGGCCATCGTCTCGCACGCATTGGGCGCTTTCTTCGAAGATTTGGCCGTTTTTTTCCGAAAGCTGCGTGCATCGGCGCGAGGTCGTGGGGCTTTTCTTCAGCGTGCACGTCGCTGCCTGCCGAATCCTCATTTTCCTCGACTCGGAGCGTGGCGGTACATGAAAAAACTCCCCCACCGTCGAGCGGACGGTGGGGGAGTGTGTTATGGGCGTGCCCCTCGCCGAGACGAGGGACGCGGAGGGGTTTAGCACTTGGCGCAGGTGGGGGGCAATTGCTTGAAGAAGTCGTTGCCCTTGTTGTCCACGAGGATGAAGGCGGGGAAGTCTTCGACCTCGATTTTCCAGATGGCTTCCATGCCGAGTTCGGGATATTCGACGCACTCGATGGACTTGATGTTGTTTTGAGCCAAGATGGCGGCGGGGCCACCGATGGAGCCGAGGTAGAAGCCGCCGTGGGCCTTGCAGGCGTCGGTGACTTGTTGCGAGCGGTTGCCCTTGGCGAGCATGATCATGCTGCCGCCGTGGCTCTGGAAGAGGTCAACGTAGGGGTCCATGCGGCCGGCTGTGGTGGGCCCCATGGAGCCGCAGGCCATGCCGGCGGGCGTTTTGGCGGGACCGGCGTAGTAGACGGGGTGATCCTTGAGATATTGGGGCATCTCTTCGCCGCGGTCGAGGCGTTCCTTGATCTTGGCGTGGGCGATGTCGCGGGCCACGATGATGGTGCCGTTGAGCGAGAGGCGGGTCGACACGGGGTATTGGTCGAGCTGGGCGAGGATCTCGGGCATGGGGCGGTTGAGATCGACGCGCACCACTTCGCCTTCGCCGGCATTGCGGAGGTGTTCGGGGATGAGGCGGCCGGGGTTGTCGTCGAGTTTCTCGATCCAGATGCCGTCGCGGTTGATTTTGCACTTGATGTTGCGGTCGGCCGAGCAGCTCACGCCGAGACCTACGGGGCAGGAGGCGCCGTGGCGGGGCAAGCGCACGACGCGGATGTCGTGGGCAAAGTATTTGCCGCCGAACTGGGCGCCGAGACCGATGTGGCGTGTCTCTTCGAGCAGGCGGGCCTCGAGCTCAAGGTCGCGGAAGGCGCGACCGGTTTCGTCGCCCGTGGTGGGGAGCGAGTCGTAGTAGTGGGTGGAGGCGAGCTTGACGGTGAGCATAGTCTTCTCGGCGCTGGTGCCGCCGATGACAATGGCGATGTGGTAGGGCGGACAAGCCGCGGTGCCGAGGGTTTTCATCTTGCCGACGAGGAAGGGCACGAGGGTGTCGGGGTTGAGGATGGCCTTGGTTTCCTGATAGAGGTAGCTCTTGTTGGCCGATCCGCCGCCTTTGGTGACGCAGAGGAAGTGATATTCGTCGCCCTCGGTGGCTTCGATGTCGATTTGTGCGGGGAGGTTGCAACGGGTGTTGACCTCGTCGTACATGGTGAGGGGGGCGTTTTGCGAGTAGCGGAGGTTTTCCTCGGTGTAGGTGTCGTAGACGCCGCGCGAGATGGCGGCTTCGTCGCAGATGCCGGTCCAGACTTGTTGGCCTTTCTCGCCGTGGACGATGGCGGTGCCGGTGTCTTGGCAGAGGGGCAGGCGGCCTTTAGCGGCGACTTCGGCGTTGCGCAGGAAGGTGAGGGCAACGTAGCGGTCGTTGTCGGAGGCTTCGGGGTCGGCGAGGATGGAGGCTACCTGCTCGTTGTGGGCGCGGCGCAGCAGGAAGGAGACGTCGCGAAAGGCCTGGGCGATCATGCGGGTGATGCCTTCGGCTTCGACTTTGAGGATGGGGTGACCTTCGAATTCGCTCACACTGACGTGGTCGCGCGTGAGGAGATAGTACTCGGTGTGGTCTTCGCCGAGCTGGAACATGGGGGCATACTTGAATGCGGGTGCTTGTGCCATGGAAGTTAAAGTGTTATGTCGGTGTGTGCACACGGGGGCGACTCGCAAGGTGGCGGGGCGCACGGTGCATGTTGGGGGACGATGGGAAGGGGAGGGGCCTGCGCGGTGTTGACCCGCGGGGGCCTGGGCGGCGGGGCGGGAAACGTGTGCGGGCGGCGGGGTGATCAGAGGGTGTGGATGTTGCCTTCGATCTCGGTGGGGGCGGGGGAACCCGGCTGGTCGGTGGCGGTGCGATAGTTGAGCGTGCGGCGCACCCAGGCTTTGACGGGACGTCCGCCTTTGGTGGCGGGGGTGAAGGTTTGTTTGCGCAAGAAACCTTTGGCGGCGGCTTCTACTTCGGGGTCTTTGCAGTCGCTGACTTGGATCACTCTCGTGTGCCCGTCGGTTTCGACGAGGAATTGCACGCTGAGGGTGTGGTTGCGCGTGGGATGCCCGGCGGTTTCGAAGGGTTCGAAGTGGAGCGGGGCTGTGGCTGCGGGGCTACCGTTGAGCTTGGGCGGGGTGTCGTAGTTGTTGGCCACGTTGCCGTAGAGGTTTTTGAGGTCGGCGGGCAACGAGAGCAGACGGGCGAGGGGTGCACCCTTGGCGGGGGCTTTGGCCTTGAGGGCTTCGGCGGTGAGCGCGTCGACGGTGGTGCGCTCTTCGGGCAGGACGTAGAGGGCGCTGTCGGGGGTGACGTAGTAGCCGTCGAGGAAGTCGGGCAGATCGGTGCCGAGATCGCCTACCATGCGGCCGGCGAAGTAGCTGCCGTCGGGGAAGACGTGGAGCCCGACGCCGAGGCTGTCGATGACGTTGCGCGAGTTGACGATGGTGCCGCCCTGTCCGCCGCGGCTGAGTATCTCGCGTTGTCCGGCGGGGCCGATGTAGATGCCGCCGCCTTCGATGGGTTGGACGATGCGGCCGATGAGCGCGGTGTCGCGCCCCGTGGGTGTGCCACCGGGGGGCACGATGAGGCCGTCGACGAGGGTGGCATCGCCGCCGACACGCCCTACGAAATGGCCGACCGTGAGGGTGCCGTCGGCGGTGAGGCTTTGGGCGAGTCGAGAAGAGTCGATGCGCACGTCGACATTGGGTTCGAAGAGGTCGCCGGCGGAGAGGGTTTTGCGGTCGGCGCGCACAGCGAAGCCTTGCCACGAGCGCACGGGGCCTTGGGCGGCGGTATAGGTGAGGAAGTTGCCGGGCTGCGATTCGCGGGGGGCGAGTTGATAGGTGAACCCGTTTTTGGTTTGCGAACTGCTCCCGCCGCACGAGCTGAGCAAGAGTCCGAGCGGGAGGAGAAGGGCGAAGAGGCGGGAAAGGTTGTGCATGTAGTGGAGATTATATGGGGCAAAGGTAGTGATTTGCCATCAAAGTACAAAAAAAACAGCCTCACTTACCACTGATGATTACTACAAACCACACTAACCCGCTATTAAATAGCGAGTTACAACGTGTCTTGCGGAGCTTTTGCCCGAGAGCGTTTTTTTGTTTGTTGGTGCAAAGGTACAAAGTGCTTTTTTTACACGCAATAGAAAGACCGATTTTCTCACTCTGAAAGTTAAACTGTGTTTCATTTGATGCGTGGGCGGTGATTTTATACCTTTTCCTGTTGGTATGGTTGAAGTGATAAGGGGCTATTTCCTTTCATTGGTGATATATGGTGCTCTATTCTCGTCTATCATCATTTATTTGCCGTGTGCGCTCTTCTTGTTTCATTGGTGGTATGTTGTGCTGCTTGTCTCCTTATAATGCGATATAGGGCAAATAATAGCCCTTTCTTGTTGTAGGTTGTCCTTACAAGGCAAAGGGCGTTTCTACTCTTCCATATTGAAAGGTATTATTTCCTCCTGTGTGGTTTGGTCTAATAGTCCGCTCGCAGTTATGGTATCATCTCTTCATCTGCTTGTAAGGCGTTTATTTCCTTTCTGCTGCACGTTCTTTTGTTTGGTGGTAGGGTTGTGCTGCTCTTTCCGATTGAAGTAATTAGACGGGGTTTTATATGCTCCTGTGTTCTGCTTGTTCCAAAATTGAAGTGATAAGGATAAGGCAAACGGCGTTTCATTTTGAGCGGTTGAAGTTATGTTTAATATCCGCGGTTGTTGTTCTGCTTGTTCAGATATGAAGATATTATTTGCCGCGTTCCTGTTTCTCCTGTGTGGTGGTAGGGCGTTTCTGTTTGTCCATATATGAAGTAATTATTTGCTCCTGTGTGGTGGTTGTTATCGTTGGATATGGTAGGAATGTTCCATATAATCCATATATGGTATAATCCTATATTGATATATATAATCCTTATATGGTATAATCCATAGGTGGTTTTTATTGTAACTCGTTGCACTCGTTTAATCGCGTGTTATAATCCTATCTGTGTAATTCCACGCTTGATATAAGATAATGCGTTACACGGCAAATAAACGTGGTTTAATGCTATGTGATAATCGGGTATCGTTGGATATAAGGATATATTGCAATCTGCGATTGTTGTATTGGTTATATCCTTTATATGGTTTTATAGGGACTTACTTTCTAAGATACATTCATGAACTCATTTCATTCATTCATTTCATGATGAACTCGTTTTCACTCGTTCATTGGTTGGGTGTTCCAACTTTTCTTTTTATTATATAGAGGTGAACAGAGAAGAATGTATGTCAGAAATAAAAAATGGAACACCTTGAAAAACTACTCTTCCAAGACGCTATAACTACACGGGTAATATATTGTATCATAGAATAGTGGAAACGTCGATACATTGGAATAATTGATATATGGTGCTCTTGCTTGGTGGTATGGTATTATATCTTCATTTGGTTGCTTGTCTTATTTGGTAGGTGCTGCACGTTCTTTCATCTGTAAGGGGCGTTTCTTTGAGGGGCTGAAATACTTTAGAAAAATCGGCGCGTGTGAAAAACAGGGGGCGCGTGTGATTTTGCGCCAAATGATTTTTTTTTGACCCCTCCCCCCTGTCTATGAAGTAGCAGCGTTTCATTTGCTTTCTTGTGTCTGTTCTCCTGTTTGTCCTGTGTGGTTGGTGCTATTGAAGTGTGTAGAGTTGAAGTATATAGCGTTTTATTTGCCGCGTGTGCGCGTTTTATCCTGTTTGTGGTCGTGGTTCTGCTTGTTTCCTTATAATGCGATATAGGGAAAATAGTAGCTCTTCCTGTTTGTAGGTTGTCCATATAAGGCAAAGGGCGTGGTTTTATATGCTCCTGTGTTCTGCTCTTCCATATTGAAAGGTATTATTTCCTCCTGTGTGGTTATGGTACTATTGAAGTGTGTAGAGTTGAAGTATATAGCGTTTAATAGCGTCCTGTATCGTTGTCGGTGGTTCTCTTTGATACTTTGTTTATCTTCTTCATTACAAAGCATTAGAAAGCAAATAAGACGGCATAAATAGATTCTCCTTTGCCGTTGATATAAATGCTTTCTTTTATATTGTAATATAATGTCCTGTTATATTGAAGTGGTTTTATATGGTGGTATAGTTTCATCGGTGGTATCTTGTTCTGCATTTAATAGGTTGTGGTCGTTTAAGTATGAAGATATTATTTGTCGTTGTCCTTTCATCTTGTGGTAATGCGATATGTGGTGCTATTGAAATAGGTAGATAGTGTTTTTGTCCTGTTATGGTATATAGTAGTATTGAAGTGGTGGTATCTTTCATCTTGTGGTAATGTGTTATGCTGCATTTTGGGGCTGCTTGTTAGTAGGTTTGCATTGCACTTTTTGTCCTGTATGGTATATAGTAGTATTGCAGTGGTGGTATCTTTTCATCTGCTGATATATGGTATATAGTACTCGTTTCACTCGTTCATTATGGGTATAATCCTGTATTGATATAATCCATATATGAATCGATATAATCCTGTATTGGTATAATCCATAGGTTGTTTTTTATAGGTACTCGTTGCACTCGTTGTTATAGGGTGGATTTATGGTTATGTTGGACTTGACCGATAATTCTTTTTATCATATAGAGGTAAACCAAGAAGAATGTTATATCAAATAAGAAAAATCGGTCACTTGAAAAAACTACTCCTTTATTGGTGCTATTCCCTTTGGTGGTTGTTCTTATGGTGATATGTGGTGCTACTCTTCCATATTGAAGTAATAAGGTGCGTTTTCTGCTCCTGTTGCTGTGTAGTGCTTTATTTGGTTGCAGTGGTTGAGTAGGCATAAAAAAAAGGGCGTTGCAGTTATTACAACGTCCTTTTAATTTGCCGTGGTGGTATGGTATTATATCACCTGTTTCATCATAGCGAGTGCTTTTTGTGCGCCCGCGCTACTCTCATAACTTTTGCGCGTGTTCTTTGCTAACATTTCCACATAGTAGCGCATTAGCATTTGGTTATCTTTGTGTCCTGTTACACTGCAAATCTCGTCGGGAGTCCATCGCCAAGTGCCAAACGCAATGCTTGCAAATGTATGACGTCCGCAGTGGGTGCTTATGTTTTTCCATCGGCTCATTTTCTCCTCCCATATCATTTTTTTTGACCCGTGGTGCTTGTCCATCCGTCCACTTTCTCATCGGGCAAAATCCCGTTCTTCACAAGTTCCTCCGCCCACTTTTTTAGGTGGGTATTTGCGTTCTTTCTTTGGTAGCGGTCGATTTTTTTTGCGCGTTTTATTAGCCGCACGTCGTTGGTGTCTTGTTTGTAGTCGGTTAGAATGTTATCGGCGGTCTCGCATTTAGGTAGGACTTTAATAACGTCCTTAATTGTCGCACGTCGCTTGTCGTACTTTTTTACTGCTTGTGATATTCTTTCCTCCTCTCGCAAACGTTCTAAAGTATTATCGCATTTCTATCTTTCATCAGGCGCTCATAAATTTGTAGCGTTTGGGGAAAGATAGGAACAAAGCATTTTTCATCGGTTTTGCGCGTGGTATATGTGATTTGCCCCGCCCCTGATTCTTGAATATCTGCTTGTATCTTGTTCATATCGCGTTTAATAGCGTCCATAACCTTAGCAACGTCGCTAACACGACAACCGCAAAAGCACTGCATTAAAAATAAACCTGTGTATGCGTGGCGGCGCTTACTTGTGCACGGCAGCGGAGACGGAAGCCAAACGGCCGTAACTCTTTGAAGTTCTTCCCAAGTCAAATGCGGTTTATATATAGTGTCCTCGTCCTTTGTTATCGCTTCAAATTTGAATGATATTTTGCGGCCTGTGGTATGTAGATAAACGCTTGAAAAGGCAGCAAGTATTTTATTTGCCGTTTCTTTCATCCACTGATTTTTAGCGGCGCTCTCAATCGCTTTTATATCGTTTTGGTTGAGAGTTTCCAAACGTTGATTAGTAACGCCGTATTTTGCAAGTTCCTTTTCTATTTGGGCGGTTGTGCTGTTTTTGAAGTTCAGTTTTATTTTGCCCTCTTTCTTTCTACTTGTGGCAGACGCAAAGGCACGCAGAGCAGCAGCGACAAAATCATTTAGCCGCGCTTCCTCTATATACTTTTGAAGTAGTGTTTGCCCCTCCTCGTCTGTGTGGTTGTGTGGTTGAAGTTGTAAGGGGCTATTTTCTTTATTGCTTATCGCAGACGCAAAGATTTTGAGGACTTGTTCAATGTCGGTATTTGTTTGCCCGTGTGCTATAAACTTTTGAAGTAGTGTTTGCCCGTCCTCGTCCTCGTCTGTGTGGTGGTCTGTTGCTGTTGTAGTGCTTTTATATGGTGCTATTGTTTCATCGGTGGTATCTTCTTTGTGTGCTGTTTGAAGTTTTGCAAGCTGTTGAAGTAGCGCATTGGCTTCTTCCTTTGTTAGTTTGGCTTGATTTAGGCGGTTTGTTATATCCTCGCATTGCTCTTTGGCGCTTTGTAGGCGTTCTGCAAGTTCTTTTAATTCCATATAGCCCGCCGTGTGCTCTTCAAATTCCGCAAATAGGGGGCGTTGGTTTCTTGTGCTCCACAAGGAAGGAAGTATTTTTACCCCCGTACTCTTGAAAATCTGCTTGTCGTTCCAACTTGTTCTAACTTGCAAGTAAATGAAAAGCGGCTTTTCTTCTTTCTTCTTTCCGCGTTTCTTTGTTTTGGTCGTGGTCGTTTCTCGCAAAATAAAATCACACGTGCTCTTGTAAAATTCCATAGTTACATTAATTTGAAAATGTGAAAACATAATATCGCCCCTATTTTTGAGGGCGCAAAAACAGATACAAAATGCTGATATTTGGGGGCTTTTCCCGTTTTCTGTTTTCAAAACTGTAGATTCCGAGAGGAAGCCGCGTTAATATCTGATTTATATATACTACAAAAGCAACTGAAAAGCAAGAATATGCGCTTGTTTTCAGTCTGTTAACAAAGTAGCGTGCGTTTAAGGTTTCCGCCTTTGCTGATGGGATTTTGTTTGTCGTTTTGTTGATTTGGTGCATTTTGGGAGCGTCTAAGTGTTATTTTTGGAATAACAAAAACGCTATATGAAAGGGTGCGACTTCCCTTTATTGATGGGCTTTCTCTGTATGCGATTAACATAACAGATAAAAAACAGCCCCGCTTACCACTGTAAGCGAGACTGTTCGGAAACTATAAATACGAGAAATGCTCGAAGTAGGGGGGCGGGACGTCGCGGTGCGCTGTGGCGGTGCGACTTGCGCCGAGGTGGCGGCAGGGAGCGGGAGCCGAGGGGCTCGAGGGGCCGATGCCGCGGGGAAAGGAGGGTGGCGCGTGGCGTTTACTTCGAGAGTTTCAAGCCGATGCGCATGCCCTGGTAGTTACCGAGGAGCGAAGACACGAGCGAAAGGTTGTTGTTGCCCATCTTGCCGAGCAGGGACGAAGCCGTGCCGAGGATGCCGAGGAGTTTGTCGGACTCGAAGAGGAGGGCAATGCCGTTGCCGTTGCGGACCACTTGGGGTTGGAGGTTGAGGAGTCCGCCCACGAATTGAAGATGGAGCGTTTTCGACTGGGTGTCGAGGCTATAAGTTCCGCTCATGTTGCGGCCGCCGAGTGTGGCGGTGAAGGTTTTGTCTGCCTTGAAGTTGAAACGGGTCACACCTTTGCGGATGCCGTAGTTCTTGAGTTGCTCATCTACTTTGGTTTCGACGGCACTGGCTGCTGCCACTCCGCCGGCTTGTGCCAAAAGGTTCTGACTTTCGAAGGCACACTTGACGCCATCGTAGGTCCAATTGCCGACGAGATCGCGTTCTGTTACGCTGCCGCCGCTGAGGACGTCGGAGAGAAGATTGGTGAGCATCCCGCCGCCGGTGTTGAGAGCCGAGAGCGTGTTGGCGGTGTTGCTTTGTCCTGCATTGAGTACGTCGCAGGAGGTGGTGAGAAGCAGCGTGGACGCGAGAGCGAAGGCTGCAATGATTGACTTGTTCATGTCTGTTTGTGGTTGCAAAAATAGGGAATCGGAAGTGGAAATGCAAGCGAAGTGGCTGATTTTCTGCCACTTTCGGTAGATGTATCGACGAATGACAGTTTTTCATCGACGAATTTTCTCAAGAACGGGCGTTTGTTCGCGGATTCTTGGGAGAAAACGTGCGAAAATCGCGGGATTCGGCGCGAAACCCGGAGGGATATTCGTGATGTGGGGGAGGGCAGGGTGAGAGAAGGGGAACGGCTCAGAAAAAGGGGCCGAACGGGGGGCAAAAGTACAAAAAAAGCCGCGATCGGTTGGAACTGATCGCGGCTTTTCGTGGGGTTAGGCGTTGAGTTTCTGCTTGATTTCGACTTCGCGGTAGGTTTCGATGGTGTCGCCTTCCTTGATGTCGTTACAGCCTTGGAGGGAGATACCGCACTCAAAGTTGGTGGTGACTTCTTTGACGTCGTCTTTGAAGCGCTTGAGGGCTGCAATGTCGCCGGAGAAGACCACCACGCCGTCGCGAATGAGGCGGGCTTTGTCGCTGCGCGAGACTTTGCCGTCGACCACGTAGGCACCGGCGATGTAGCCGACCTTGGAGATGTGGAAGACTTGGCGCACTTCGACCATGGCGGTGATTTCTTCCTTGACGATGGGCTTGAGCATGCCTTCCATGGCCTCCTTGACTTCTTCGATGGCGTCGTAGATGATGGAGTAGAGGCGGATGTCGACGCCTTCTTTCTCGGCGAGTTTGCGCGCGCCGGCCGAGGGACGAACCTGGAAACCGACGATGACGGCCTTGGAAGCGGCAGCGAGGGTGACGTCGTTCTCGGAGATTTGGCCCACGCCTTTGTGGATGACGTTGACGGCGATGGACTCGGTGGAGAGTTTGATGAAGGAGTCGGAGAGCGCCTGCACCGAACCGTCGACGTCGCCCTTGACGACGATGTTGAGTTCCTGGTAGTCGCCGAGTTTCAAGCGGCGGCCGATCTCATCGAGCGTGAGCATCTTGGAGGTGCGTAGGTTTTGTTCGCGTTGCAGTTGCATGCGTTTGTTGGCAATCTCGCGGGCTTCCTGTTCGGTCTCCATGACGTTGAACTGGTCGCCCGCCTGGGGTGCGCCGTTGAAGCCGAGGACGGTGGCGGCGTGTGCGGGGGGCACTTCCTCGACGCGGACGCCGCGTTCGTTGAAGAGGGCTTTGACGCGACCGGCGTGGGTGCCGGCTACGATGACGTCGCCTTGGCGCAGCGTTCCGTTGGAGACGAGCACCGTGGAAACGTAGCCGCGGCCCTTGTCGAGCGAGCTTTCGATGACGGTGCCCACAGCGCGGCGCTTGGGGTTGGCTTTGAGGTCGAGCATGTCGGCTTCGAGGAGCACTTTCTCGAGGAGTTCGAACACGCCCTCGCCTTTCTTGGCCGAGATGTCTTGCGACTGGTACTTACCGCCCCATTCTTCGACGAGGAAGTTCATCGAAGCCAGGGTGCTCTTGATGGCGTCGGGGTTGGCACCGGGCTTATCGATCTTGTTGATGGCGAAGACGATGGGCACACCGGCGGCCACAGCGTGATTGATGGCCTCTTTGGTTTGCGGCATTACGTTATCGTCGGCTGCAATGATGATAATGGCGATATCCGTCACTTGGGCGCCGCGGGCACGCATGGCGGTGAAGGCTTCGTGGCCGGGGGTGTCGAGGAAAGTGATCTCGCGACCGTTTTTCAGGCGGACATTGTAGGCACCGATGTGCTGGGTGATGCCGCCGGCCTCGCCGGCGATGACGTTGGCGTTGCGAATGTGGTCGAGCAAGGAGGTTTTACCGTGGTCGACGTGGCCCATGACGGTGACAATGGGGGCGCGGGGCACGAGATCCTCGTCGCTGTCCACTTCTTCGACGATGGCTTCTTGCACTTCGGCGCTGACAAACTCGGTGCTGAAGCCAAATTCGTCGGCCACCATCTCAATGGTCTCTTGATCGAGGCGCTGGTTGATGGAAACCATGATGCCGATGCTCATGCAGGTGCCGATGACTTGCGTGACGGGCACGTCCATCATCGTGGCGAGCTCGTTGGCGGTCACAAACTCGGTGAGTTTGAGCACGCGGCTCTCGGCATCGCGACGCATGAGGTCTTCTTCGTGACGTTCGCGGGCGGCTTCGCGCTTCTCCTTGCGGTACTTCGCGCCTTTGCCCTTGCCGGCGCCTTTGGCTTGCAGGCGAGCCAGCGTTTCTTTCACCTGCTTTGCTACGTCTTCGTCGCTGACGGGCTGTGCGGGAGCGTTGCCTTTCTTGCCCTTCTTGCCTTGGCCCTTGGCGGCGTTGCGGTCGTTGCGATTCTGGTTGTTGCGGTTTTGGTTGCCGCCTGCGCCGTTTCCGCCGCCTGCGTTGTTCTTTTTGGCTTCGGCACTCACGTCTACGCGCTCATTACCGATGCGCGCACGCTTTTTGCCGGCGGGGTTGCGCTTCTCGTTGCGCTCTTTGCGGAGCTCTTCCTTGCTCTTTTTCTTGGGGCGCGTGTTGGCGTTGATGGCGTCGAGGTCGATTTTGCCGAGCACCTTGGGGCCTGTCAGGCGGGGTGCGCCGCCCACGGCGGGCGTGTCCTCGGCGTTGCCTTCGCTTGCGGGGGCTTCGGCGGCCTCACTCGGTGCTTCGGCGGGCTTTTCTGCCTGCTCGCCGGCTGTGGCAGCGGGTGCAGCCGAGGCGGTTGTGGATTCTGCTGCAGGGGTTGTGGCCGTTTCGGCAGCGGGTGCCGGTGTTTCGGCCGGCGCTTGGACGGCTTGGGCTTGGGCAGCCGCTTTTTCCGTGGCGGGTGCCGCAGCGGGGGCTTCTTCAGCGGCCGATTTTTCGCTCTTGGCGGCAGCGCTACTCTTGCGCGAGGTGCGTTTGCGGCCGGTGCCGGTGGCTTCGAGGTCGATGTGGCCAACTACTTTGAGCCGGGGCTTGTTGTCCTCCTCGGCTTCAGCTGCGTTGGCTTCGTCGGCCGGTGCAGCTTCGTCGGCAGCGGGCTGGGGCTGTTCGGCTGCAGCGGGCGCGGGGGCCTCTGTCTCGGCAGCCTCCGCCGTCGGTTGGTTGTCGGCCTCGGCTTTGTCGCCCTTTTCATTGCGTTTCTCCTCGCGTCGGCTGGGGAAGAGCTTTTCGGCCTCGTCCTTTTGGGCTTTGTCGCTGGCAAACACCTTTTTGAGGATCTCGTATTGTGCGTCGTCGATTTTGGCATTGGGGCTGGCTTCGACGACGTGACCGTGCTCTTTGAGCGTGTCTACGGCTCTTTGGGTTGCGATGTTAAATTCTTTGGTGGCTTTGCTTAATCTCATTGTGTGTGGGTTGGTGGCCGCGTGCCGGCCGATGTGACGAAAGGGAAACGCTGTGGGGCCGAAGCCCGAGAGGTTAGCTTTCGCTGTCGTCAAACTCTGCGCGGAGCACGGAGAGGAGGTGGTCTACGGTGTCGTCTTCGAGGTCGGCCTTTTCTGCGATCATGTCTCTGGGCGCATTGAGCACTTCTCTTGCGGTGCGCAAGCCCATGTTCTTCACGGCGTCGAGCACCCATTGGTCGACTTCGTCGGCAAATTCGTCGAGATAGATGTCGTCGATGGGTTGTTCGCCCTCCACTTCGCGGAATACGTCGATGGTGTAGCCGGTGAGCATCGAGGCGAGTTTGATATTCTGACCGCCTTTACCGATGGCTAGGCTCACTTGGTCGGGATTGAGGAAGACGTCGGCTTTTTTGAGCTCTTCGTTGATCTCGATGTTGTTGATGTGTGCCGGATTGAGGGCACGTTGGATGAAGAGCATCGTGTTGGACGAGTAGGGGATCACGTCGATGTTCTCGTTTCGCAGCTCGCGCACGATGCCATTGATGCGACTTCCGCCCACGCCCACGCACGATCCGACGGGATCAATGTTGGGGTCGAAGCTTTCGACGGCGATTTTGGCGCGTTCGCCCGGGATGCGGGCCACGGCACGGAGTTGAATGATGCCGTCGGCGATTTCGGGGATTTCGCGTTCGAGGAGTCGACGAAGGAAGAGGGGGCTGGTGCGCGAAAGATAGATTTTCGGGTTGCCGTTTGTGTTGTCGACGCGATCGATCACGGCGCTGATTTGGTCGCCCTTGTGGTAGAAGTCGCGGGGAATCTGTTGCGTCTTGGGCAGCAAGAGGTCATTTTTCTCCTCGTCCACCAGCAACGTTTCGTTTTTCCACGTTTGGTAGACTTCGGCCGTGATGAGATCGCCCTCGCGATCCTTATACTTATTATATATGGAGTCGTGTTCGAGCTCAAGTATCTTGCTGGCCAGCGTTTGTCGGAGGGTGAGGATGGCGCGGCGGCCGAAATCCTCAAATTCGATGTGTTCGCTGCAGTCTTCCCCCACTTCGAAGTCGGGTTCGATGCGGCGGGCTTCGCTCAGCGCGATCTGTTTGTTGGGATCTTCCACCTCATCGTCGGCCACGATTTCGCGGCTGCGGGTGATTTCGAAGTCACCTTTGTCGGGATTCACCACGACGGTGAAATTTTCGTCCGTGCCGAAGATTTTGGCGATGACGCTGCGGAAGCTTTCTTCGAGCACGCCGAGCAAAGTGGTGTCATCGATATTTGGTTTGGTTGAAGTCTCTGAAGGTCTCCAACAAACTGGGGGTTTCGGTTTGTTTTTTGGCCATGGTGGGGTCGCTGTGATAGATGCGCGTGAGGTATAGGCCGACTGTGCGGAGCCGGTGGCGGCGGGTGCCGCGGGGCAGTGCCCGAAGTGGGACGTCTCCGGTGAGGGAGGGAGCCCCTCGGCGCCGAAACGGACGCCGTGTGTGAAAACGGGCGTGCCGACGCACTGCGTGTTGGGCGGGTGAGCCCGGCGGCGGGTGCGGCGGCGGTGCGCAGTCGGCAAGGGAGTTATTTAAAGTCGATGTAGAGTTTGGTCCACTTCACATTGTCGAAGGGGAGAACGGTTTCCACGTCCTGCAAGTGGGGGCGTTTTTCGCCCGGTGCCTTCACTTTCACGGTCTGTGTGAGGGTGATTTGGCTGTTGTCGACCGCGGTGAGTCGGCCGATGAGCTTTTTGCCTTCGGCGGTGAGCACTTCCACGTCGTCGCCGAGGTGGATCTCATATTGGCGCAGCACTTTGAAGGGCTGTCCCAGTCCGGCGCTGCCCACTTCGAGCTCGAAATCGGTCTCGTCGCGGTCCAATCCCTCTTCGATGTGGCGGGAGAGCGCCACGCAGTCGTCGATCCACACTCCTTCGGCGTGGTCGATTTCCACGATGATGCGGTCGTCGGGCGTGATGACCAGGTCGGTCAGGAAATAGTCTTTGCCGACAAGCCAGTCGGCGATGAGTTGTTCTACGGCTTCCTTTACTGATCATGTGTCAGTGGGGGTGTGAAATGGGTGAGAGGTGCCCCGACTTCTACGGCGAAGGGCGGAGGCACGACTAATTAAAAGAAGTGAGGAGCTTCGTTTGAGCCCCTCACGTCTGTTTGAACGCTGCAAATGTAAGCAATTCGCGGGGACTGTGCAAGTTTTTGAAGAGAAAAATCTCATCTTGCGGGACTTGTGTCTCCCTTTTTCCTTAATTCAGCGCTTGGGCGGGAGCATTGTCGAGGAAAATGGCTTGTGCCCAATCAATGCTCTTCCTTGTCGGAATCTTCTTTGTCTTCCGGACTTTGTAACAACTTATAGAAAATCCACAGTACGAAGCCAATTGTAGCCGGAATCCAGCCCGGTATCCCCATTACCTTGTGCCTGAAGAGATAGCGTAGGATATCGTCGCTGAAAAACTTGAGAATAGCTTTCATTGTCCGCGGTTGGTGTCGAGGTCTTGCAATCGGTCGTATTCGGGAAGTCGCAGTCCCTTCACTTCTTGGTGATGCGAATCACGTTGGCCTGGTTGTCGATTTCCACTTTGCCCAGTCGGCTGAGCACGGACTGGCCGAGTAGGAGCGGAGCAGCCTGGCTGTGGGTGATGGAGGCGCGCACGTTGTTGAGCGTCAGCCCGCCGAAGGTCACGGAGTGCAGGCGCACACTCGTGCCCTCCACCACATCGCCCGAAGCCGTGAGGTAAGCCCGGCGACCGATCACGTCGGAGGGTTTGAGATAGCCGTTCTTGAACATGAACTGCGCTTCCACCGACGAAAGCGTCACTTCCGACGCGCCGGTGTCGAAGACAAAGTGGAGCGGAAGCCCGTTGATGGTGCAAGGCACCTGCGTGACGCCGCCCGAATGGGTGAAGGCGATTTCCGAAACACCGTGAGGAGCGGCTGCCGTCGCCTTTTTGTCCGTTTTTTGTGCGGCGGGCTTCGCCGAAGTGTCGGCCGCCGATTCGCTCTTTGCGCCTTCAGTGGCGCGCGGGTCGAGGAGTTTGCGTTCGGCCGCGAGGTGCGCTTCCCACGCATCGCGATATTGCTTGACCAAAGCCTTGAAGTCGGCATCGTTGCGCAGGCCGTCGAGGTCAGTATCCGTGTCGATGTGGTCGAAATCGGTGTACTTTCGGCTCTTCAACGCGCGCTCCAGATAGGTGAGTGCCTGCTGCTTGTTGCCGCAAAGTGCGTAGATACAGGCCGCATTGTAGGCTTGTTCGTCGTCGCCCTTGGCCATGATGGAGTCCATGCGCGCGGCGGCGGCTTTGGGCTGCCCGAGGAAATAGAGGGCAAAGGGCGAGACGAAGTAATCGTCGGGCGTTTTTTCGAGTTCCAACTCGCGGTGGAAATCCTTGGCGGCACGCTCTTTCTGTCCCATTTTCAGGAGCAAGCGCCCGCGCAGGTCGTGGAGGAAGGCCTCTTCTTCGTTGAGCGAGAGGGCCATGTCCATGGCTTCCAAGGCGGCTTCGTAGTGCTTTTGCTGGCGATGTACCGAGGAGCGCAACAGATAGAGGCGGAGGTTTTCGGCATCGAGGGCCTGTGCGCGATCCAGTGCCGCCTTGGCTTCGTCGTAGCGGCGGAGTTCGATGAGCTGTTGCGCTCTTTGCAGCGGAATATCGATGTCGGTCGAATCGCCCGCCTCGGCGCGCGCATTCCAGCTCAGGGCGGCCTCGTGCAGGTTGAGCGAAGCCAGATCGGCGGCTATATTATAAGTTGTGCTGTTGGCCGGTTCCAGGGCATAAGCTTCGAGGCGGTAGTTCACCGCGCGGCCATAGTTCTTTTGCACCCGCTCTACGGCGGCGAGCAGCAGGGGCCATTTGGGCAGGTTGGGCTCTTTGTTGCGGAGCACTTTGAGGCGTGCCCGCAGCGGGGCGGCGGCAGAGTCGCAGAGTATGCCGAAGACTTGGAAGGCCTTGTGGTCAATGTCGTCGTCCATGAGCGAGAGGGCTGTGGTGCAGTCCTCCACGGCGCGCGGATATTCGTGGCGCAGCAAGTAGGCCTCGGCTCGGAAGGAATAGCCCTGCCCATATTCGGGAGCGAGTTGCACCACGTGGTCGAAGAGTGCGATGGCGCGGTCGTAGTCTTTGCGTGCCACTGCGTTGCGCCCCATGCCCATATAGGAATAGGTGTTGCCTTTGTCGAGCTTTTGCATCTGCTCGTAGTCGCGGTCGGAGAGATCGTAGCGCTCCATCTCGTAGTAGAGGTCGCCGCGTTGTTGGATGTAGTCACGATCGTCGGGCGCGAGGCGAATGGCCGTGCCGATGTCGGTGAGAGCGGCCGTGGTGTCGGCGAGCGCCAGGTGGACGAGTGCGCGTTTGGAGTGGGCAAGGGCAAGCGTCTCCTTGTCTTTCTTGGGCAGATACTTGAGTGCCTGGTCGATGGCGGAGAGGGCGTTGCCGTTTCGTCGTTGTCGAGGCGGATGAGCCCAATGAAGAAATGGGCGTAGCCGTTGCGCGGGTTCTTTTCGAGCGCCGTTTCGAATTGCTTGAGCGCTTCGCCTTGGTCTTCGTCGTTTTGCAGCATTTCGAAGCCGCGTTTCACGTTGTAGTCCTCGAAGTCCTTACCCTGCTGCGCCGCGAGGGGCAGGAGGGCGAAGAGGAAAACGAACAGCACGCCGAGCAGGCGGGGCAGTGGGCGGGGAGTGAGGTGTGTCATAGTGGGGCAGAGTTTGAGGTGATGAGGTGTTGTGGGGGGATGGCGCTGAGCCTTTGTGGAGCGGCGGGGCGCTTTGTGTGAGTTCTCGGAAATAATGGTTTCACTCGGGGGCTGAAGATTTTGGGGTGGGCAATTTTGCGGGAGTGTGCGGCCGCGGGACGCTGCGTGTGTGTCGGTGAAGTCGTGGCGCACCGCCGTGCCTCTTCGGCTTTTCTGCTGCTTTCCCGCGCAGGGCGCGAGGTGGGCGCATTATTTGTCGCCATAATGCCCTCGCATGGAGAGCACGTAGACACAAACGGTCTCTTCGTAGATGGAATAGATGAGTCGGGCTCCTTTGTCAATGCGTCTGCTCCACAAACCGGCGAAGTCGCCTTTGAGGGCTTCGGGTTTGCCGGTGCCGGTTTGGGGGTGCACTTTGAGTTCTTCGAGCAGTGCCACGATTTTCTTCAATACCTTTTTCTGCCCCGATCGTTTCCAATAGGCAAGATCTTCGATGGCTTCCGGGAGCAGCTGCAGATCGTAGTTCACAGGTCGGCCAATCGTTTGATTGCTTCGATCGAAAAAGTCTGCGCCAAGCCGGCAGCCTGTTGCTGCAAACCGCGGCGAACCGCGGCGATGTTTTGCGGATGGTCAAACCAGGCATCGGCAGAGGGTGACACGCGTCGGGCGAAGGACGGCGCGTTGGCCTCCTCGATCAGCAAACCTTCGATGTAGGTTTTTAGCGTCATCCCGTTGCTGAGCGCCTTGGCGTAGAGCTTTTGCAGCGCCTCTTCGGGCAGGGTGATGTTGGGGGGCTGAAGGGTGGTGTGCATTTGGGGTTTCTGGGGGTTGGGGTGAAGGTCTGTCTCGACGTGGGGCGCCGGAAAGGACGATAAAGGGCTTTCCTCCGGCGGATGTGCAAGGCAGCTCGCGTTCTGTCCGGAATTGAGGCGATACGCCGGGGCGCGACTGTGGAGCGCGTGTGTCGTTTCCGATCGGTGTGATGGAAAGAAAGGGCTTGTGCACCCTCTTGCACTGCCAAGGGGGGGAGGGCTTGGGATCTTCTCTCCTTGTTCTCTCCGTGTGGGCGGAGTGCGTGCGCACCGGCTTTGCGATTTTGCGAGAATGGGCGGCCGTGGGGTTACTTTTGTCCGCTTCGTGCGGGGCGAACGGCTTATGCTTTCGGCAAAAGTACAAAGAATATAGAGAATGCAAAGGAATTGACTAAAAAATATGGCTCGCCGGTCGAAGAAATTGCTATTATATAGGATCGCGCGCGTAGACTAATGATTTCGCAGGGTGCCGAGGGGGTGTGAAAAATAGGGCTATTTTTCTTGAATACGGGGCGCTTTTGCGCCAAAGCGCGGGGTTTTGCTCTGCGCGAAGGGAATGTTTCGGCAGCGGGGGGGGCGGAGGGCGCCGAAAAGCGGGACGAGAAAACGCGCCGAGGTGCAAAAAGCGTTATTTTCGCACCACAAAAGCCTATCGGGTGCGAAGTTTCGGAAATACGCACTTGGTCTGTCAGAAAAGAAATATTACCTTTGCCCTACGGACGCCCGCGCTCACAGACGCAGGGCTCCAGTGCAAGGTCCGAGAGGACCGCTCGTTCATCTCCATTCATGGTGACCGACCACGCTCCACCCCCGTGTGACAACGGGCAGCAGCGGCTTCCGGCATGGCACGCCGGCTCAGGCGGAACGTTCCGCCCACAAGGACATCATAACATAACAATCATAACACCATAGAAGTATGGCTAAGAAATTCATTACTTGTGATGGCAACCAGGCTGCTGCCCACATCGCCTACATGTTCAGCGAAGTGGCCGCCATTTACCCCATCACGCCCTCGTCTACGATGGCAGAATACGTCGACGACTGGTCGGCGCAAGGCCGCAAAAACATGTTCGGCGAAACTGTCCTCGTGCAGGAAATGCAAAGCGAGGGGGGCGCAGCAGGCGCTGTGCACGGTTCGCTCCAAGCCGGCGCACTGACCACCACTTTCACCGCATCGCAGGGCCTCTTGCTCATGATTCCTAACATGTACAAGATTGCCGGCGAACTCCTCCCCTGCGTGTTCCACGTTTCGGCGCGCACCATTGCCAGCCACGCCCTGAGCATCTTCGGCGATCACCAAGACGTCATGTCGGCACGCCAAACCGGCTTTGCCATGCTCGCCGAAGGTTCTGTGCAGGAAGTGATGGACCTGGCCGGCGTGGCCCACTTGGCTGCCATCAAGACCCGCGTGCCGTTCATCAGCTTCTTCGACGGTTTCCGCACCTCGCACGAGATCCAGAAGATCGAATGCCTCGACACCGAAGACCTCAGCCCGCTGGTGGACCGCAAGGCGCTGAGCGAATTTCGCGAACGTGCCCTCACGCCCGAGCACCCCGTGACACGAGGCACGGCCGAAAACCCCGAAACCTTCTTCGCACACCGCGAGGCATCCAACCCCTTCTATGAGGCTGTGCCCGAAGCGGTGGAGGAGTACATGAAGGAAATCAGCCGCATCACCGGTCGCGAATACGGCCTGTTCAACTACTACGGCGATCCCGAAGCCGACCGCGTGATCATTCTCATGGGTTCGGCCACTGAAGCTGCTCGCGAAGCCATCGACTACCTCCGCGAAAAGGGAGAAAAGGTCGGCATGGTCTGCGTTCACCTCTATCGCCCCTTCTCGGTCAAGCACCTCCTCGCCGCTGTGCCCGCCACGGCCACGCGCATTGCCGTGCTCGACCGCACCAAAGAACCCGGTGCCAGCGGAGAACCCCTCTATCTCGACGTCAAGGATGCCTACTACGGCCGTGAAAATGCCCCCCTCATCGTGGGCGGACGCTACGGACTCGGATCCAACGACACCACGCCGGCACAAATCATGTCGGTCTATGAGAACCTCGCGCTCAACGAACCCAAGGACCACTTCACCATCGGCATTGTCGACGACGTGACCTTCACGTCTCTCCCTCCGAAAGAGGAAATCAGCCTCGGCGGAGAGGGCATGTTCCAGGCCAAATTCTACGGACTCGGAGCCGACGGTACGGTGGGAGCCAACAAGAACTCCATCAAGATCATCGGCGAAACCACCGACAAGTATTGCCAAGCTTACTTCTCTTACGACTCGAAGAAGTCGGGCGGCTTCACTTGCTCGCACTTGCGTTTCGGCGATCACCCCATTCGTTCCACCTATCTGGTGAACACCCCCAACTTCGTGGCTTGCCACGTGCAGAGCTACATGCACATGTACGACGTGCTGCGCGGCATTCAGCCCGGAGGTACCTTCCTGCTCAACACCGTTTGGGACGATGAGGCACTCACCCGCAACATGCCCAACAAGATCAAGCGCATCTTGGCACAGAAAAACATCACGGTCTATGTGATCAACGCCACGAAAATCGCTGCCGAAATCGGATTGGGCAACCGCACCAACACCATTTTGCAGAGCGCCTTCTTCCGTATCACCGGCGTGATCCCCGTTGACAAGGCCGTGGAGGAGATGAAGCACTTCATCGAAAAGACTTACGGCAAGAAAGGTCAGGACGTGGTGGAGAAAACTACGCTGCCGTCGATCGCGGAGGCGAGTATCACCAGTTCACCGTCGATCCCGCATGGGCTTCGCTCGAAGATGACAAGGCCGTCGACGACGGAGCACCCGCTTTCGTCAAAGATCTCGTGCGCGTCATCAATGCACAGGTCGGAAACGACCTCCCCGTCAGCGCTTTCAAGGGACTCGAAGACGGTACCTGGCACCAAGGCACCGCTGCCTACGAGAAGCGCGGCGTCGCCACGTTCGTGCCCACTTGGGATCTGGAGAACTGCATCCAGTGTAACAAGTGCGCCTACGTTTGCCCCCACGGTTGCATCCGTCCCTTCGTGCTCGATGCCGACGAAAAGGCCGGTTTCGACGCGCCCGCCATCGAAATGAAGGCGCCCGCCGCCATGAAGGGCATGAACTTCCGCATCCAGGTGAGCGTACTCGACTGCACCGGTTGCGCCAACTGCGTAGACGTGTGCCCCGGCAAGCCCAAAACCGGAAAAGCCCTCGCCATGTCCACCCTCGAAAAGGAACGCGACGAAGCGGCCCACTGGGATTACCTCATTAACAACGTCAAGAGCAAACATCACCTGCTCGACATCAACGCCAACCCCAAGAATTCGCAGTTTGCCCCCACGCTCTTCGAATTCTCGGGCGCATGTGCAGGCTGCGGCGAGACACCCTATGTGAAACTCGTCAGCCAGCTCTTCGGCGACCGCGAGATGGTGGCCAACGCCACGGGCTGCTCCTCCATCTACTCCGCTTCCATCCCCTCCACCCCCTACACCACCAACGAAGAGGGACACGGACCGGCATGGGCCAACTCGCTTTTCGAAGACTTCTGCGAATACGGACTCGGTATGGCCTTGGCCAACAAGAAAATGCGCACCCGCATCACCGAAATCCTCACGCGTTGCCTCGACGATGAGCATGTGAGCGCAGACTTCAAGGAGGCCGCACAGCAATGGCTCGACGGCAAGGACAAAGCGGCCGAGAGCAAGGCGGCTGCCGCGCGTCTCAAACCCCTCATCCAGGCAGGTAAGGCCGAAGGTTGCCCGGTTTGCGCACAACTCGACGAACTCAGCCACTATCTCACCAAGCGTTCGCAATGGATCATCGGTGGTGACGGCGCTGCCTACGACATTGGCTACGGCGGACTGGACCACGTGATCGCCAGCGGCGAAGATGTGAACATTCTCGTCCTCGACACCGAAGTTTACTCCAACACCGGCGGTCAGTCCTCCAAGGCTACGCCTACGGGTGCCGTGGCCAAGTTTGCCGCCAGCGGTAAGCGCATCCGAAAGAAGGACCTCGGCCTCATCGCCACCACTTATGGTTACGTTTACGTGGCGCAAATCGCCATGGGCGCCGACCACAACCAGACCCTTAAGGCCATCCGCGAGGCAGAAGCCTACCCCGGACCTTCGCTCATCGTGGCCTACTCGCCCTGTATCGCCCACGGTCTGAAAGCCGGCATGGGCAAATCGCAGCACGAAGAGGAACTGGCCGTGAAATGTGGCTACTGGCACCTCTGGCGCTACAACCCCGAGCTCGAAGAACAGGGCAAAAACCCCTTCTTGCTCGACAGCAAGGCGCCGAAGTGGGAGGATTTCCAAGACTTCCTCACGGGCGAGGTGCGCTTCCAGGCACTCAAAAAGCAGTTCCCCGCACAGGCTGCCGAACTCTTCCAGGCCTGCGAAGAGAACGCCAAGCGCCGCTACCAAAGCTACGTGCGCATGAGCCAACAAGACTGGTCGAATGGTGAGGCCTAATAGCCCGCTTCGTGACGCAGTCGCACAACGATAACGCGCGAGGGCGCTCCACAGCGATGTGGAGCGCCCTCTTTTTGTGCAGTGCAGTGAGGAGACGGCGAGCAGAAGGACGCTCCCGCCGTGCCGATCGGGTGAAGTCGTGAGCAAAGTCGGCCGAAGGCGAGACACCGCAGGCGCTCCGAAGTTGAGACGCGGCCGTGTTTTCCCAACGGGCGGGCCCTGCAGACAAACGAAAGCGCCGAGGGAGTGAGCAACTCCCTCGGCGCTTGACAAAATGCGGTGGCTTTGAGCCGGATCCGCCTTATTTCGCGGGCTTCGCCGCGGGCTTTTCGGGCGTAGCGGCCTTGCGCGAGAGCGAAGCCGGCTTCACTTCGAAGTCGGTCGTCGTGTTGTCGGTGTCCACGAAGCCTTTACCGTCGAATTTGCGTTGGAGCGAGAGCCCCATCACCTTGAGGAGATTTTCATTGTTGTAAGATGAGAAGTTTTCTTCGGTCACGCCGAGGAAGCCCTTGTCCAACTTAGAAGGTTTCATCAAGAAGCGTTTGCGCGGGCAAATGGTCATGCAGTCGATGACGTTGTTGAAAGGAATTTCAACAGCTATAAAGTCAGCGAAGTCCGTGTTGGTGACGTTGATGTAGTGCACAGGATTTTTCACCTTGGCTTTCTTATCAGCTTCGGGATTGCGCTTCTCATATTGAGCAAAGGTGGCAGGCGACCAAGGCAGACGCACGAGTGCCAGGCCCACAGCTTCAGGAATTGTCGACATGGCGCGGTTGGGCGTGATGGGCATCAAATCGGGCACATTGGGGTTGTTGTTCTTGTCGGTGCTGGGACTCCACTCAAAGTCAGCCTTAGAGAGGTCGAGGAATTGGTCGATACCTTCATATTCCTTGAGGTTTTCGCCATTATCATCGAGATATTTTTCGTAGTCCTTCGCATGGTCAATGGCATGATTGGCAATCACGATGGTTTGACCGGGTTTCACAGGATAGTCATGACCCTTACCGGGGAAACACATGATGCTATTTACGCCATAATAAGAGTTGACAAAGTTGTCGCCGGGCGCAAATTCAAAGATGACGCGAGGGTCGATTTGGTTGGTCACAATCGCCATGCTATCGAGGTAAAGCGTTTGCTTAGAAGGATTGTAGATGGTGATGTATTGGTCGTTGTCCACACGAGTGTAGAAACGTTTTGCCAACGTTGCGGCACGAGTTGTTGCAGCGCTAGTAGAGTCTTCTGCAGTAGAGTCTTCTGCAGTAGTAGAATCTGTGTCAGAATCTGTGTCTTCGCCATAACCGCCGCCACCGGGGAACGGTGAATAACCTCCATCGTAGCTGGTGGAGGGAGTGCGAACCATAGCGTGACCCGCGTAGAACACCTCTTTGATGATGAGGTGGTCGGTGGTGGTTTCAGACGTTTGGACGTTGGTGAGTCCGGTTTCGCGTTGGCAGCTGCCCAATCCGAGGGCGAGGAGCGCGAGAAGAGAATAGAAAATCTTTCTCATGGTGGTAGAATATAACTATAATAAGTGGAAGCGGCGCCTAGGAGAATGAGCAGCGCAGCCTTCCCATGATACAATGTTGGCAAATCCCCGCTAGAGCAAGGGGGAGAACTTGCTGATGAGCCCCAAAGTGCACCCTCAAAAGGCGAAGGCTTCACTTCTGCTCAGTGTTTGACGGTGTACTTTCTTTGCTGTGTTTGGCCTTTACGAGTTAGAGGAACCAGTTGCCGTAGCCCGAACCACCGCCGATGCCGTGCGTTTGCACGTTTTGTGCAGCTTCAAGTGCGTCTTCGGGCGAAAGACCAATCTCGTGTCCCATGAAAGTAGAGCGGGTCGTTGGCGTCTACGCCTGTTGGGTCAGTATCGAAGCTGCTGCAATAGATTTTGATGGGGATGTTGAAACGCAACACTTCTGTCCATTCCGAATCTTGTCCGTATTCTTTGGCTTCATCGGGATTCGTGGCCTCTGCACAAATGCGGTCGCTGACAAACTTGTAGGTGGAGTGGCGTTTCAGATATTCATCGCGAGGAATGAGTGCCTTTTTGCCTTTGGGACATTTCATCACGCGCACAGAAAGATAGAACTTCGGCAGGAGATAAGTGGGACGCGTGTATTGCGCCGCTTCTCCCGTGACGTAGTCCGGACGATTGGCAATGAGATAGGGCCATTGCACGTGGTGTTGGTCGGTTTCTCCGAGATCGATGTCGAAATTGAAGTGTCCTTTCAATCCCACGCGGTCTTGGTCGTAGGGAGCCACGGCATAGTCCATTGCCGTTTTGTCGAGCGGCGGGAGCAAACGCTGGTTGAACAACTCGCGCGTGCCGTCCCCCATCAGCCCTTGTTTCCAGGTGTCGCGATAGGTGTATTCAAAAATCTTTGACGATAATTCAGCTCGTTGCTTCCACGTGGTGGCATTGGCAAAGGCAGCTGCCTTGATGGGCGTTGGGTCCACAGTGCCTTTCTTCAAGGGATCTTTGCTCGTGGGGTCATAGGTCCATTTACCCCGACAGTCCATCACGTCATAAGGCCTACCCTTGTCGTCCACATCGCTGACGGTGAAGAAAATCTGGTATTCGTCGGAATGTTCGAGAATATCATCATTCATCAACTTCCCCTCCTTGTTGAAGAAGTAGAGGCAAAGTCCCCAGCGTTTCAGTTTTCCGCCGATGATGCGGATGTAGTTGGGGCCTTGTTTGCCGTCAACCGATTCCAGATAAGTCACCGTGGAGGAGCGTTGCACCTCAACAGTGGGCCATTGTGTGGTGTTGTTGTGAATGAGGACAAACTCTTCTTGCTTCCAAGGCGCATTGCGATAGACAAAGTTGCCGTGCATCTTGCCGTCACCGTGGGAGTGTCCTTCCTTGAACATGGCCAAACAAGTGGACCAGTTCTTGAACGCTCCATTAGGATCGGGGTTGGCCATCGCATCGTTCGTCTTGATTTTGGACAAACTGTCGACATAGTGGTCGGCTCCGGAGCGAGCAACGGGCTTAGCTTCGAGAGGATTGTCATCATAGTTGACGTGGACGTTGCCAAAGACAAAGTCGTCGCACGAAGTGGTGAGACATCCGACTGCCAACAAACAGGCGGAAATGGTGGATAACTTAGTCATTAGAATAATACGGTGCTTTGTCTGAATCGATAAGAAGAGAAATAACTTTGTGGCTCTGAGAGCATCCGCCACAGGTTTGCCGCGTTTGCCGCAGGATAGAAGCGTTGGATGTCTTTGACACACTGTTCTTCTCCATCTTGAGTGTCGGCAATGACGCGAATGGGCAGCGGATAGTCGATGTCGAAGTTATCCCAACCGGGTTGTATTTGGTTGAAGTCCCACACGTATCCGATAGCCGAGTTGCCCACGTTGGTGTATTTCGCAGGCTTGTCCTGAGAATTTACTCCTGCACCGGCTTGCTGATGTCCGCGGTTGAGGATGTTGCAAATGCGTGCTTGCAGGGAGAACTGAACGTTTTTGCGTTTGAAGCGCAAAATGCCTTTGAAACCGAGACGGTCGAAGGGTTTACCGGCATCAAGACTGCGTTCTTGGCGCAACAAGCCCACGGTGTGGCTATAACGCTGACGGGGCAAGTTGGTGTCCGGGTCGATGAAGTCGTCATTGTAAGACTCCACAAAGAGTTTTCCGATTTCTTCTTCCACAGGGTCGGTGTCGCGATATTCGTAGCTGAAGAGTTCGGAAGTCAGTTCATTGAGTTTTGTGCCTTCCACTGTTTGGTAGAGGCGCATATTGCCTTCGGGCGTGCTGATGGTTTGCAAAGCCTCGGGGCGTCCACCCGTTTCGATGGCGCGCCAAGCCAGATCCACATTGTAGGGCACCGCGTTGTTGCCCAAAGTCAAAGACGCGGGCGCATAGATGTTGCTCGTGCTGTATTTGGTGGCCGGCAAAGGTTGTCCTCCCTTCTCGCGGAAGGTGTAGCGATCGATGTAACGCGGCGCGGCATCGAGGGTGCGAGGATAGGCCATTTGCAAACCTTTCTCCACGATGGGGGCTTTACCGGCTGCAACAACGGCATTTTGGTCGAGGGTGCTGTGACCGATGCCGAAGAAGTGCTGGTGCATTTGGAGCGCACTGCTGATTTCGTCGGGCACTTGATTGCCTTGTTTGTCGGTCTTATAGTAATAGCTGGAGAACTGGTGGTTGATGAGCAGTCCGTTTTGGTCGTAGTAGCGGAGTTCGAGACCGTAGACGAGGCTGTCCGATGCCACCACATCGAAGTGATTGCGGGCGGTGGTGACCGTCATCTGGCCATCATCGTCTTTGGCAATGTCAATTTCCTGCATCACCGGCAGCGAGAGACTGTCGCCTGCCTCGTGGATGGTGCGATAAACATTGATTTCGTCTTCGCCGTTAGGGCCAACATTGAGTGTGCCACCCGGAAAGCCCATGCGCAAGATGGCGTGGACGGCGTAGATCTGGTCGTGTCCCTTCACGTCGCGTTCGATCGACGAGGGAGGCGCTTTGACGACTTTCTTGAAGAAGTCGTCCACTTGGTTGTCGGAGCAGCTCAAGAGCGTGGTGAGGGCCAGACAACCGGTGCAGAGGAGGGAGAGATAAGGATGTTTCATTGTGGAGAATCGTTGAGGAGGGCGCTCGGGGCGACGGGTTTCCGCTGCGGCGCTTCGGGCGGCGGCCCGATCGGTGCCGGGCTACGAGCGAAAATCGGCGGCTTTTGAAAAAAAGTCCGCTGCTTTGCTCGAAAGTGCAGCACTTTTCTGCAAAAGTCCTGGGCTTTTGCAGCGACGGCTGCGCGCTGCTGTGCCGAGTGCGGACAGAGGCTAAAAGCGGATGAGCGTGCGCAGCGAGAAGTTGGCGCCGCGCTCGTGGGCGTAGTAGCGGAAGCGGTCGGTGTACTCCTTGTAGAGCGCATTGAGCACGTTGTCGCCCACGAGCATGAACTTCACTTCACGCCCCCGGGGGAGTTTGATGGCGAAGTCGAGCGTGCCATTGAGCAGAAAATAGGCCGGGGGCGAATCGGGCACGAGGTCTTTGTCCGGGTCGAAGCGCGTTTGCTTCGCCACATAGATGCCCGAGAGCGAGGCCGTGGCCACATATTGCTTGCGCGCTCCCAAGGCTTTGCTGTAAGTGGCCGAGAGGCCGTAGCGATCGGAGGGCATGAAGGGCAACCAGCCGCTGCGGGTGAGGTTGCGCCCGAAGATCCATTCGGCTTTTGCCACGAGGGTGAGCGGCTCGATGGGCTTGTAGGTGGCTTCGATGTCGCCGCCGTAGAGCCGCACGTCGTCTTGGTCGTAGATGAATTTGGGGTACTTGCCGCTCGGATGGTTGTGGAAACGGTCTTTACCCTCGCCGATGTGGTCGTAGATGTAGCTGTCGATGCGCTGATAGAAGGCACTCGGTTCGACGGAGAAGCGGGTGTTGCGCCACTTCGTGCCGAGCACCGCCTTGTAGCCGCGTTCGCTCTCCAAATGGCGGTTGCCCACCACCCAGTAGGAGCCTTCTTGCAGCCCGATGGCGTAGAGCTCGTTGATGTCGGGCGGCCGCCACGACCAACCCACGTTGGCGCGAGCGTCCCACCGGTCGCTGATTTGGTAGTGCGCGGCGAGCGAGGAAGTGAAATTGCTGTAGAGTTTGAAGTCGTCGTAGTAGGTGTAGTTGCTCAAACTCGTGTAGCCGTTGACCGACATGACGCGGAAGTCGTAGCGCAGGCCGAGGGCGGCTTGCAAGCGCCCGAAGGTGGCTTTGTGCAGGGCGAAACCGCCCATCGAAAGTGCGGCGAAGTTGGGCACAAAGGCCGGCTGTTTCGTGCCGGGATAGTTGAAATTCTCCTGGTAGGTATTGGCCAGTCCGGCCTCGGTGGTCATGTTCCAGAGGTGCCATTGGGCGTTCCACGTGGCATCGAACTTGAAGGTCTTGAGAATCAAGTCTTGCATCGGAATCCAACTCCACTGCTGTTTCTTGCGGTTCTCGAATTCTTGGCGCAGGTTCTCTTGGAACGAGGCCACGAAGTCGAGCCGGTGGTCGGGATTGATGCGCCATTTGAGTTCGCCCTTCACGGTGAAGTGCTGCGATTGCTGGAAGGGGGGCTGGATGTCGTAGGAGAAGGGGCGCAGGGTGGTGGGATCGGGACGCCCGGCCTCGAAGCGCTTCATGAGTTGGTCGAGGTCCGAGATCTTCGATCCGTAGTAAATGCCGCTGCGCTGATAGTAGATGCTCGAAAGCAGCGTGGCGGTGATGTTGCGATCCTGATAGCCCAGCATGGCCGAGAGGGCGATGTTGTTGTAGCCCGTGTTGTTCAGGATATAGTCGGCCGTGCGGTAGTCGCCGCCGCGGGTGTAGTTGCCGTGCACGCGAGCCCCCCCAACGTTTATAGCCCGCTTCGAGGGTGCCGCTGCCCGACACGCCGCGTGCGTTGGTGTCGTAGCCCACGTTGGCCGAACCTTTCACGTGGAAACGCGTGCTGTCATAGGGCAGGGGTGCGTCGTTGAGGAGCACCACACCGCCCATGGCACCGAAACCGTAGCGGATGCACTCCGCACCCTTCACCACTTCGACCATGCTCGAGCCGGTGTAGTCGACTTCGGGCGCGTGGTCGGCACCCCAACTCTGGCTTTCGAGGCGCACACCGTTGTTCATCAAGAGGATGCGACTCGAGTGCATGCCCTGAATGACGGGCTTGGCGATCGTGCCGCCTGTGCTGATGGAGCTGACACCGGGGATGGTTTCGAGCAATTTGGCCAGCGACATGGCGCCGCCTTTCTCGATGTCGGCCGTTTTCACGGCGGCCGATTGCTGCAACACGGAGGTGTGTTTGCGTTGGGTGGTGACCACGGCGCTTTGCATCTCTTGACTGGCGTCTTTCAAGGCGAGGTCGATGCGGCCGTCGGCGGGGACGGGGAGCGTGCGCACGAGTTTGTGGCAACCGATGTAGGTGACTTCGACGTGCACACGGCCGGGATTGTTTTTCAAACGGATGGTGCATTGCCCTTTGTTGTCGGTGACGGCGATCACACCCTGGCAGCGCACGGCGGCGCCGATGAGGGTTTCGTGCGTTTCCTGCCGCGTGACGGTGAAATGCAGCACGGTCTGTGCCTTCGACGGCGCATCGGCGGGCGGAAGGGGGGCGTTCGGCGAGGGAATGGGGGACGGGTGGCCGCGCGGGGACTGTTTTCCGGTGTGCCGGCGGGAAGTTGTGCGCCGCTGTGGGCTGCGGCTGTGACGGGTGGGCAAAGGGGCGCCGCTTGGTCGGCCGCGGTTTCGGAATGGGGGTCGGCCGACAGGGTACCGTTGCGGAGTGTCGCCGCGCGGGGGCCGTCCGAAACGTGCGCTGCGGGAGCCGGCAGGCGCACGGTGCCGAAGGATGGCGCAGCCTGCGCGAGCCCCGGCGCACCCAGCGCCGCGAAGAGCGCCCATTGAGCCAGGCACTGACGGGAGGATGCGGATCTTGTTGTTTTCTTCATATGGGATGTTGGCATTTCTTGCGTCGAAACGTCTCCTCCTCTCGGGGGAGCTTTCTTTTGGGGGTGTCGCACCACGGCTTGCTGCGGGCCTTGCATTTTCGGCTGCCACGTTCGGTGCTGGGCTTGGGGACCGAGAACTGAGAGCGGCTCGTCTCGACCCTTTCTCATGTGGGCTCGGAGCGGTGTGCGCCTTCGTTCGGTTTCCGATCGCGGTGTTTCAGTATACAGCAAGCGGTTTGCTTGTGCTCGACAAATGTTTTTAGTTTTTCGACGCCGGTTTTCGGTTTTCCACAACCGATTTCGAGCTTTCGACTACCGATTTTAATTTTCGACTGCAAAGTTATTAAGCGCTAAGCACCTGCTCAATACCAAAATGTGGGTATTTTTCTCCTCTTGTTCGCATATATATGCATAAAAGTGGGTATCAACTGCATTTCTTATGTTGGTTTTTAACTTCCTGATTCCGTATTTTGCTTCGCTCTCCGCCTTTTGCGAAGGGAAAGGGAGCATTCCACGAAAAAATCCCCCCACCTTGACACCAAGGTGAGGGGATTTTTTGTGATGCCACCGTGCCGGCGGCGGGGAGAGCGGTGGGCGTACGGTGGATTTGGGCAAGGGGGCGGTGGAAAACTTAGGGAGCGAGGAGATCCTCTTCCTCTCTTTCAGCGCTTTTCTGCACGGCATTGAAAGTTAGCCAGTTGCTGTCCGGCCGTGCAATGAGTCGTGCATTGTCATAGGCCATCGCCAGGGTGAAAATGGTGCGTCCTTCGTAGTTGTTCACCCCTTGTGTTTCATCGAAACGATGGTTGCACAGTAAGGCTGCGTCCACCACGTCGGGGTTTTCGAGGGCCAAGGGGAGTAGAAGCTGCATTTTCTGCTCTCTGGGATAGTAGACCGGGATGGCCGTTTTGTAGTTCCAATCTACGCGTGCCAGGGTGGTGTGGAGTGTCTCTTTGAAATCGTTGGTCAATCGACGTTTCCATCGTGCATCGGCATTGATGGCTTCGGCCAATCGGCGAAATAGGCTTTTCGCTCCTCTGGTGGCAAAGCGTGTGGATGTTCTTCGGCGACGAAGTCCTTGTTGGCACCCTCCATGACGAAACCAAGAGGGAAACGCTCGATGTTGTCGCCGATCAAATGCTCCCAGTTCAGCATGGGCTCCCCTGCTGAGGTGTCATAAAGGAGTTCTCGCGGATTTTGAAAGTAAGAAGCGTCTGACCACGGCATAGAGCATAACGACAAGGTGTTGCTAAGCACCGAAGTGCTTGGCGTAGCGTTCTCCGCCCTTTTCCTCACAGACGCGAAGAATTCGCGTTTTGTTGAATAACTTGTAAACTGACCTTACATCGGCTGCCCGAGAAAATGTGTACCTTAGTTTATGCTTATCATGTTTTGAGGTGAAAATAAAGATAAACCAAAATGCTGAAGTCCATAGTTGGACTTCAGCATTATTTTGTATGGAGAGAAACAACTATGTTATTTTACTCTTTTTATTTTCACTGGAGGATATAAGGCTTTTCCTCCCTCTCCCTGAGTTGTTCTTTGAGTTGGAGGATTAAACTTCTCACCGAAAAAATCATATCGATCATCTGAATAACGGGTACGAATTCCAGCAGTAAGTGTCAGTGTATTTGTCAGCCAAGCTGTGGAGATTGGACGAAATCTGGAGTCATATATGCGTTTAGATAATGCAGGATAACTTTTACGGAAAGATGGAGTGAGCATAACAACAAACGGGATATCTGCCTGTTCTAAAGTAGGGCGCCCTCCATGTCCACATAAATCAGGTTGATCGGGGCTGTCATAAAGTGATTCACCATGATCAGACAAGTAGACAATTAGTGCAGGTCGTTCACGGTATAGCGCATATATAGCACCTAGCACATAATCAGTGTATAAGATAGAGTTCATGTATTCAGCCACTTTTGCGTTAGCAGTACTCCCATTCTTCCGAATGACATCTTCTTTTTTAAAGTGGTTGAATTTACTAGGATACCTCAAACTGTATTGATAGTGACTTCCCATTAAATGAATAATGCTGAGCTGTCCAGATCTTTTCTCGGGCTGCCGTATTTGCAATGAATCATTGAACTTGCCAATTACTGGTAGTATTTCCTCATCAAACCCAACCCGAGTGACAACACCTCCTGATTTTCCATAAGGAGTACGTAATAGATCGACAGTTTTCCCGAACATGCGCTCAACAGAAAATGGTCCTTCTGTCTCTTGATTTGTATACCATATTGTTCTATAGCCAGCACGTGAGAAGCACGACATTAGGTTGGGGAAATCACACCACTCTAACCCTGGGCGGTCATTCCAAAGCGTGAATATGCGTTTCGATGATTCTATCGTAGAATTAGCAGCACATCGTGCATCGTTGAAACAAAAGGCATCTCCCTCTGCTATCAATGAGTCTAATACAGGAGTTGTGCTGTGTTTAAATCCATAAGCGCTAAGAAAGTCAGCTCGTGCTGTTTCTCCAAGAATAACTACAATGTCAACAGGGTCTGCAAAAGTCGCTTTTATAGTTGTGCCTTCAAGATGCTTAGGGGAAAGCAAGCGTTCTATCCTGTCTCCTAACTGAGCTTTCGCTTGGACACTTACATAAGTCCCCCAAAGAGTTCTATCAATGCCTGATGCCGCAATACCCGGAGGGGTGTTCCCTACCTTTTGCTCGAACTCCATTCATAATGCTATAAGAAACAACCCCAACAAGTGTAATCGCAGAAATATACTTCCAAATACTGAAATCTTGCAATGTTGTGCTAGTACATTTCCTCTGTGCTAGCGTATAAGAAATGGTAATTATTACTAGCAAACTTGTCGATATTATGGCTATTTGCATATTTGTGATATTGTCCAGAAATTCGCTGCTTTCTCGTGCAGATGTAGATAGTATAGTACTACATATTATTGATGAAAAAACGCAACGATAGGCCAAAAGTAAGTAACACTCCATCACAAAAATGGTAGTGGCGAGAAGAGATTCAAAGAGGTTGGGTATTTGCGACAGGGGTTTCCACAATCTTCCCATCGACTTTGAGATTATTACGAAAATAAAGTGCCATCCAATTACTAAAAACAGCTGAATCGATATGAATATGGGGAAGCGAATGGGTTGCGAAAATGGATAGCCGTAGAAGGGGAAACTTACTACTGCCAAAGAAATCTGAGAAAGGAGAAGTAGCCAAAAGTTAAACCATTGATATCTGCTTTGTTGAACTTCAAGTAGGGCTTTATAGCTATGTTTGTTGATTATACTTGTTTTCATTGTTTTGTGATTTTATTGTTGAGGTGGCTGTTTTCGACCTATCCATGTGGAAAAATCCTACCCCAAAGTTATATCGTTCGTCGGAATATTGATACCAAATCCCTGCTGCAAATATTAAGTATTTGCGATCCAAGCAGTGGAGATAAGATGGAATTGTGCTTTGTGTAATTGTTTGATTAATTCGGATTTTTAAGAATGGAAAGAAGTATTCCCGCAAAGGAGCATCTGCTTGTCTAAGGTGAGGTTTCTTTATGCAAAGGTAATAATTTACAATTTAATCTACTCGAAACCAGAAGATAAATTTATAGGTCTTCGAATATTGCTACCATAGCGTAGAGTCAACCGGCAAGTGCAAAATTAGGCTATTCGTTTGACGAACTCTGTTTTTGGTGTTTCAAACCTCAGCTTTTGCCTGGGTCTACTGTTGATTTTCTTCTGTATACTCGCAATATTTTTATCTGTGAAATCATCGAAGTTGGCTTGTTTGGGAATATACTGTCTGATGAGTTTGTATTTTCAATCCCTCCTTTCTGCCATGAGGCATAAGGATCTGCGAAATAGACGACTGCTCCCAAAAACTTTGTAATGAGCTTGTGTGCGGCAAATTCAGGACCGTTGTCAGTGGTTATGGTCTTGATGTGTTTCTTGTAGGGCAGCAGCAGACGTCTGACAGCTTTGGCCAACGGCTCGGACTTCTTCCCATGGGCAAGTTTGGTCATGAAGAGCATGTTTGTGGAACGCTCCACGATTGTGAGTATGGCGTGGTTGTGACCATCCAAAATCAAATCCATCTCAAAATCCCCAAAGCGTTTTCCGTCCGCCTGCTCGGGATGCGAATGAATGCTCGTTCTCTCGGCAATGGGGAAAGGCTTGTGTTTGGGGCGGCGCCTATATGTGAGCTTGTGGCGGGTGTGGCGTGCCAATTCCCCGCTTGCATCGGCGAGGATTAGGTTGTAGATGCATTGATGTGAAACACTGACGCCTTCCTTCTTCAACACGCCCGATATTTGTCGCGGTGACCACTGTTCTTCGATGATAAGTTGTTTGATTCTCCACACCAATTCGGGAGCAAGGGCAGCATTGCGTGTGGAACGCTTGCGACGTACCATCGCTTTGTCGTGAGCCTTGAACCAAATATACTTGCCCGACCGTGTGCTGTTGCGTCTTAATTCACGAGAAAGCGTGGGTTGGCTGATTCCCACGATACGTGCGATCTCTTTTCTTGGGCATTTTCTTTGCAGCAAGGCAAATGCTCCGAGGTTAGTTGTTTATACATACGCAATACAAAGATAATTAATCTCCGAGAGTCCTCGAAAGGGGACTCTTTTTTTGTATTGCCGGTATCGCTCTTCGGGGCTACGCGCCCCGGCCGCGAGGCCAACCCGCGGTGTTTTTCATAGATTAGGGCCTATGAAAAAACGAATGATTTGTTGCACTTCGATTTTGAAAGTACGGTATAACTGTGCATTTGTTGGTGCAAATTCAAATATACAATTTGTTTAGCGGTTTTCTTCTTTTTAGAATGTCATCACTCCAAATGTCGGATGAACCTAGAAAGATTACGAGCATACAGAAGAAAATCAACAGTTGGCCCAGACAAAAACTTAAGTTTGAAACACCCAAAGCAGAGTTCTTCAAACGAATAGCCTAATTTTGCACTTGCCGGTTGACTCTATATGTGGGGTGCTTCGTCCTACTTAATCCGTTCGGAGTATCCAATATAAGATATTCAATTTCAATTTCGTCTACGCCACTCGATCGACTGTCATCTTTGATCGAAATCACTTTTGTCACTGCATAATAACCGTGAGTATTTTGCCAAACTACAGCATCACCGATTTTCGGTGTGCGCGTTCGAGATGAATAATCCAAAGTGTGGACGGGGATTTGCTCCAGATTGCTGGCATTAGGCGCTATTGCGATGCTATGAATGTCAGAAGCGTCGCTGTAAGCGTGGATGGAAGTATCACTTGCTTTACTCCATGTAGTAGTAAAAGTCCTGTCTCCATGCCCAATGGGGTATGTGCCGTTGTTATTAGCGTAGTTAAACTTGATCGTTCCGTGTTCTAAGCCAAGGTAGGTGGAGAACTCTTTTAATTTGCTGAATATTTCACTGTTAAATGAGACGAGTGTCTTTCGTTTTATATCTTCAATTTGTGTGTCTGTATACCCTTCAGGATGGGAAACAAAGTTGTCTATGACGGTGCGTTTCTGTTCTCCCAATCTTCTTCCCGTTCTCTGCATATTATGACCGTAGATAAACAAGAGAAGTTGGCTATTTGAATGTATCAGCCGGTCTGCTATTTTCTGCCACCACTGCTTATCTGTAGCTCCAAGTGACGATCCGAATACAACAAAAAGGTCACTATTGTTGATGACATCGGAGCATTGAGTCTCGATTCCGGAGCTAAGCATTTTGTTGCACTCCGGTTTTATGAAATTCTCTTTGAATGTCTCATCACCCAAGAGGGTTTGGTTAGCAATTTGCGATTCGTCATTCAAACCGACGAGAATTGTGTCATCAAGTGTGTGGTGAGGGTGAAGGATACGATGAACTTCTGCGCCGTAGCCCAACCAACTATCATTGCTGTCTATAGAGATCGGTTGGTTGTCCCTGTAGTCCAAAATACGTTCTATGGAGGGGGTGTAATTAAGTGACAGAATTGTGATTTTACCATGGGCTGGCAATCTGTTGGAATAGTAAGATCGTATTTGTTCTTTGTCAGCCGGTAAAAAGAATTCATTGGGATTGGCCAAGCAGCGGAGCATTTCCTCTTTTATTTTTTCATTGCTTTGAGGAATAAAACAGGATTGCAGCTTGAGATATTCGGTGAGGTGATCGCAAAGATCCTCCATCACTTTGGTAGCTGAGTTGGAATCCTTAAAATTGGAGGTATACTCTCCCAAAGCCAACTCCAAGTCCACCCAATTCTCCTTGTTTTTGTCTATGGTGGCTTTGAGTTGTTTGACTTCTTCAGAAGGAGAAGGTTGATTTTGATAGTAATCATAGAAATCTGAGTACCTCGTATTTAATCCAAGGCACAGATCAAACCCGTTTCCGATGATATAAGTAATATTCATTGGATAATTCTCGTATTAAATTCTCTTTAAGGCAAAAATAAATAGTTCTTGGAGGAGGTGTCTTCCCCCAAGAACTATTTGTAGATTCATAGATTGCTGCGATAGCAC